>Ga0255751_10002892_pt1 | contig 15807 bp, 13 predicted proteins | sample 071ome_20_FD_179951 | JGI IMG/M metagenome (GOLD analysis project Ga0255751, IMG submission 179951) | Coastal salt marsh microbial communities from the Groves Creek Marsh, Skidaway Island, Georgia - 071412BT metaG (version 2) | ecosystem: Environmental > Aquatic > Marine > Intertidal zone >...
GCCGTCGCAAAGCCCAGGTAATTCGCGTAGTACGGCTCGGGGATAATGATTTCGTCGCCAGGGTCCACAATGCTGCCCATGGCGATGGCCAAGGCTTCCGAACCGCCGGTGGTCACAATCATGTCCGAGGCGGTCAGGCCGATGCCGTGCTTGGCGTAGTAGCCCACTAATTTCTCTCGGTAGCTGGCAAAGCCGGCCGAATGCGAATAGGCCAAAACCTTCACATCATGGTGCTGCAGCGCCTCCATGGCCACTTTTGGGCTGGGGATGTCCGGCTGACCGATGTTGAGGAAGTGAACTTTGACGCCTTTTTTCTGAGCGCCTTCGGCGTAAGGAACCAGTTTTCGAATGGGGGACGCAGGCATAGCCAGCCCGCGTTGAGAGACTTTTGGCATGAGGCAAATTTCAACAAAAAACCCGCTGCTTGCGCAGCGGGTCTGAATCATTCTGTGGGTGAAGGTTTACTTGGAAACCTTGGAGGTGCCTGTGGTGGTGTTCACAGGAGCCGTTTGCGTGGCGGCAGGTGCCAAAATCTCGCCTTTGATGGTCAATACCTCAGTGGCATTGCTGGCGTTGCTCTGAACGGTCACTGTCTTTTGGAAACGACCCACGCGGCGGGTGTCGTACTTCACCTTGATGGAAGCCGTGGCACCTGGAGCGATGGGGGTGCGGGGCCACTGGGGCACCGTGCAACCGCATGAACCTACGCAGTTGGAGATGATCAACGGCTCTTTACCGGTGTTCTTGAAGGTGAACTCGCGCTCTCCATTTGCATCTTTTTCGAGCTTACCATAGTCGATGGTCTTGTTCTCAAACGCGATGTTTGCGGCATTGGGATTGGCTTCTTGGGCGTACATGGCCAAGCTGGAAGCAAATACCAGAGCGGCGGTGGCGATGAAATTTTTCATGGCAATTTGGCTTGTTTAAAGATTGTCTAGGACGGCAAATGTAACCGCCATATTCTTTACGGCAAAAAAAGTGCCACATCCTACCTTTGCGGCCTATGGAAATTGCGTCAAAATATGCTCCTGGCCACGTCGAGCGACAGTGGTACACCCGTTGGATGGATAAAAAGGCGTTCGCGTCGGTCCCGGATGCGCGCCCTGCCTACACCATTGTCATCCCTCCGCCCAACGTCACCGGCGTTTTGCACATGGGGCATATGCTCAACAATACCATTCAGGATGTCCTGATCCGACGTGCCCGAATGCGCGGCTATAACGCCTGCTGGGTACCGGGCACCGACCACGCGTCCATAGCCACGGAAGCCAAGGTGGTCCAGAAGCTACGCGAGTCGGGCATCAAGAAGTCCGACCTCAGCCGCGAGGCCTTCCTGGAGCATGCCTGGGAATGGACCCACAAGCACGGAGGCATCATTCTGGAGCAATTGAAGACCTTGGGCGCCTCCTGCGATTGGGACCGCACCGCTTTTACCATGGATGAGACACGCAGCGAAAGCGTGTTGAAAGTGTTTGTAGACCTCTACGATAAGGGCCACATCTACCGCGGACAGCGCATGGTGCATTGGGATCCGGAGGCCAAGACCTCGCTGAGCGACGAGGAGGTGCTCCACAAGGACGTTCAGGCCAAGCTCTACTACGTTCGGTACGAAGTCGTAGAGAAGCCCGGCACCTACTTGACTGTAGCGACCTCGCGCCCGGAAACCATCATGGCCGACCGCGCCATCGCCATCAACCCCAAGGACAAACGTTACACGGGGCTCCACGGCTTGCACGTTCGGGTACCCCTGGGCGGCATGGAAATTCCGATCATCACGGACGAGTATGTGACGCCTGATTTTGGTACGGGCTGCCTAAAAGTGACGCCCGCGCACGACTGGAACGATTTTGCCATTGGCCAAAAGCACGGCCTCGACGTCATCGACGTGTTGAACGAGGACGGCACTTTGAACGAACACGGTTTGGAATGGGCCGGTATGGATCGCTTTGCGGCCCGAAAAGCCACCGCTGCCCACCTCGAAGCGCGCGGCGATCTCGTCAAAGTCGAGACCTATCCCTCGACGGTAGGCACCTCCGAACGCACCGGTGCCGTCGTTGAACCCCGCCTCTCGCTGCAGTGGTGGATTCGCATGCCTGAATTGGCCAAGCCCGCCTTGGACGCCGTGATGAACGACGACATCCAGCTCATCCCCGAAAAATTCAAGAACACCTACCGCCACTGGATGGAAAACGTCAAGGACTGGTGCATCTCGCGCCAGCTTTGGTGGGGCCATCAGATTCCTGCGTATTTCTACGGCGAGGGCGAGGAGGATTTTGTCGTTGCATTGTCGGTAGAAGAAGCCTTAGAGAAGGCGCGCCAAGCCAGCGGCAACAGCAGCCTTCAAGCGAGCGATTTGCGCCAAGATGAAGATTGTTTGGACACCTGGTTCTCCAGCTGGCTGTGGCCAATTTCGGTTTTTGACGGCATCAACCATCCCAACAATCCCGAACTCGACTACTACTATCCCACCCAAGACCTCGTCACGGCCCCCGAAATTCTCTTTTTCTGGGTGGCACGCATGGCGATGGCGGGCTACGAATACACGGGTAAGAAGCCCTTCGAAAAAGTCTACCTCACCGGCATCGTTCGCGACAAACAAGGCCGCAAAATGTCCAAGTCTCTGGGCAACTCGCCCGATCCGTTGGCTTTGATTGAGCAATATGGCGCCGACGGCGTCCGCATGGGCATGCTGATGAGCTCTCCCGCAGGGAACGACTTGCCGTTTGATGAAGACCTCTGCCTCCAAGGCCGAAACTTCTCCAACAAGGTGTGGAACGCGCTTCGCCTTGTCAAAGGCTGGGAAGCCGGAGATGGGGAGGTCGATGCGGCCTCTGCTTGGGCGATGACCTGGTTTGAGCAAGTGCTCTCCGAAACCCTCACTCAGCTCGAAGACGATTTCCAGAAGTACCGATTGTCCGATGCCCTGATGCGCTTGTACAAGCTGATTTGGGACGATTTCTGCTCGTGGTACCTCGAAATGGTGAAGCCCGCTTACGGCGAGCCCATTGCGGCGCCTGTACTCGCCAAAACCGTGGATTTCTTTGAGGCCCTCATGAAGGCCCTGCATCCCTTTATGCCCTTTATCACGGAGGAGGTTTGGCACGTGCTGCGCGAGGTGGATTCGGACCGTTTCTTGAACCTTCAAGACTGGCCCGAACCTAGTACCAGCGACCGCGATCAACTTGCGGCCTTTGCGCATGTCGAAGAACTCATCGTGGCCCTTCGCAACGTTCGAAAGGAGCGCAATCTGTCCTTCAAGCAGCCCATGGACCTTCGCTTCAAAGGCGAAGCACCTTCCGGTTTGCCTGTCGTAGAAAAGCTGGTCAACGCGCCCGGAGCCTCTTCCGAAGTGCCTGAAGGCGCATTGGCGCTCCTTGCTGGCACCCGCGAGTACTTCCTCGTATTCTCCGCCGAAGAAACGGCTTTGAGCGATGAAGACCGCGCCCAAATCGAGAAAGACATCGCCTACTACACCGGCTTCATTGCATCCATCGAAAAGAAACTCAGCAATCCCGGCTTCGTGAACAATGCCCCTCCGGCAGTCATTGAGATCGAGCGCAAAAAAGTCAGCGACAGTCAGGCCAAATTGGCGGCCTTGCAGGCGCGTTTGGGCTAGGGAGCTCGGGCACAGCCCGATCGCTAGGAAGCTAGAGAGCTAGGGAACGCCTGCGGCGCGCTTGAGTGCTCGGGCGCAACCCGAGCGCTAGGAGGCTAGGGGGAATCACGCATCCTAACCAACCAACAAGCAAACGAACAAACGAACAAACTGGGCGAAGCACGCTTCCACCCTTCCACCCTTCAACCCTTTTACCCTTTCACCCCCTCTGCCGCAGCACCTCGTACAAGGCCATGCCGGCAGCAACGGAAACGTTTAGGGAACCCAGCTCGCCGACGGTGGGGATTTTGGCATGCGTTCGGCAGCCTTTCCAAACGGCGGGGGATATGCCGTCCTCCTCGGACCCCATAACCAGGGCGACAGGAAGCGTAAAGTCTGCTTCGGCCAGGAGAGAATCGCCTTTTTCGGTGCAGCCCACGATGGAGAGGCCGCTGTTTTCCAGGTCGGCGAGGGCGTGCGAGAGGTTTTTAACGCGGCAAATGGGCAAGCGGAGCAGGGCGCCGGCGGAGGATTTAACGGCGTCGGCGTTCATGGGGGCGGATTGCTGCTCGGGGATCACGAGGGCATGGGCGCCGCAACATTCGGCACTTCGCGCAATGGCTCCAACGTTGCGCACATCCGTGACGCGGTCTAGCACGACAATGAGGGGTGTTTCGCCGCGTTCGTAGCAGTCGCCTACGACGTGGTCAAGTTCGGCAAAGCTGACGGCGCTTAGGAATGCAATGACCCCTTGGTGGTTCTTCTTGGTGAGGCGCTGCAGTTTTTCAACGGGCACAAATTTCACATGGATGCCGCGTGCTTTGGCCGCTTCCAGGACGGGATTGACCGAATCTTGACGTCCGCGCATCACAAAAATGCGGTCTACTTCTTGGCCCGATTCGAGCGCTTCGAGCACGGGGTGCACCCCGTAAATCATTCCTTCCATTTAGCTAGGGGTATCGCTGGATTCTTCCTCGGAAGAGGCGGCGTCCATGGCGCGGTCCACAAGGTTGGGATGCACCGATTTACTGTTTTTAAGGCCAAGTACACGCAGGTTTTCCGTGCGACGCACCAAATTGCCTTTTCCTTCCACGAGCATTTTCATGCTGTTTTCGTAGCTCCGTTTGGCGGTGTCCATTTGGCTACCCACTTTGATTAACTCTTCCGAGAAACCTACAAACTTGTCGTAGAGATCGGACGCTTGGCGGATGATTTCTTGCACGTTGGCATTTTGGCGTTCTTGGCGCCAAAGGGTGCCGACGGTGCGAAGGGTGGACCAGAGGCTCGTGGCGCTCACCAGGGCAATGTTCTTGTCAAAGGCTTCCTGGTAGAGGCTAGGTTCGGCTTGAAGAGCGACGGAGTAGGCGCCCTCGATGGGCACAAAAAGAATTACAAAATCCAAGGAGACCCCGTAGAGGTTTTGGTAGTTCTTTTCGCTGAGCCCGCGAATGTGGTTCTTAATGGAGGTGATGTGTTCCTTGAGGGCCACCGCTTGTTCTTCCGGGCTGTCAGCGTTCACAAAGCGCTCGTAGGCGACCAATGACACCTTGGAGTCGACGATAATGTGCTTGTTTTCCGGCAGGTGGAGCACGACGTCAGGCTGGTAGCGCTTCCCGTCCTCCGTGGTGATGCTCTCTTGGACGCTGTATTCCTGGCCCTTGGTGAGGCCGGTGCGTTCCAATAGGCGTTCCAGCACCATTTCACCCCAGTTGCCTTGCATTTTCACATCGCCGCGTAGGGCCTTGGTCAGTTGGTTGGCTTCGTTCTTTAGTTTTTCGTTTTGCTCGACCAGTTTGGTGACCTCCGTTTTCAGTTCAATGCGCTCGCGCTGGCCCTTCTCGTGGGTGTCTTGCACGCGTTGGCCAAAGAGGTCCAATTTTTCGCGGAAAGGGGCCAGAATAACCGAAAGTTGCGCCGAATTTGCTTCCTTCATCTGCTTTTGCAAAGCTTCTGTCTGGGCTTGTAAGGCCTCGTGGGCGACCAGCTTGAATTCCTGGCTGAGCTGTGCTTTTTGACCTTCCAAATTTTGGAGGCGCTCCTGCAGACGCGCGACCTCGAGTTCGGCCTCGCGGAGGGCGCGTTCGAGTTCCGAAATGCGTTCGGCCTCGCCCGAAGAATCAGGCGCTACACTGCGCTGGCGCTGCAACCAAATAGCATAAAAAGAGGCGGCCGTGAGGACGACCAGCAACAAAAGAATGAGGGTGTTGGTCATAGCCTTAAAGGTAAGCCCTCCAAACACCACTCCACGGGCGAAAGTCCCTTTTGTTCAAAAAAAGCATTGCTGCGGCTAAAGGGCTGAGAGCCAAAGAATCCCCGGTAGGCGCCGAGGGGAGAAGGATGGGCGGATTCCACGATGAGATGGTCCCCTGGGACGATGGAGCGACCGGCTTTTTGAGCGTGCTTGCCCCAGAGCCAGAAGGCCTTGGGACCGCCCGTCGTACTCAAATAGTGCAGCAGGCCAGCGGTGAGTGCCCCGTAGTCCCACGTGCTGTGGCTTCCGGGTTGGCCTTCCACCACCGTCAAGGAGGTATTGAGGAGGAGCACCCCCTGCCGGGCCCAGGCTCGGAGGTCGCCTGAACTCGGGGAGGCATAGCCGGTGTCTTGCACGTATTCTTTAAAAATGTTGCGCAGGGAAGGGGGGATGGGGCAGCCGGGAGGGACGGAAAAGGCGAAGCCATGGGCTTGGCCCGCTCCGTGGTAGGGGTCTTGCCCGAGAATCACCACCTTCACTTCCTCCGGCGCCACGGCCTCCAAGGCAGCCCAGACCTGGTCGGCGGGTGGGTAGACGGTGGCGGAGGCGTAGGCGGACTGCATTCGGTCCAGCAAGGCGGCTAAACCGGTGCTTCCCAACGCAGATTCGAGCGCGATTTTCCATGCAGAAGGGGGGGAGAGCGGATGCATACTGCGAAAGTCGTATTTTTGAACAAATTCCATCGGATGAAACGTCTATTTGCGCTTGCCCTCGTTGTGCTCTTCGTTGCTGGTTTGGCTTCCTGCGGTTCCGCGGAAAAGTGTCCGGCCTTTATTGGTTCGGCTTCTGTGACTGCATCGGCACTTCCTACGGCTTAAATGATCGGCTCCGTTCTCAGCACGGAGACGGAACTGCTGGCCCTAGAGGCAGCCTCGGGAGACCGGGGCTTCTTGATTTTCAAGCACAGCACCCGTTGTCCTATTAGCACGCAGGCCGAACGCCTTTTGGCCCGCTACGAAGCACCCGTAGACGCCCCCGAGCTTGCCCTCGTTAAAGTGATTGAATCCCGCAGTCTTTCGAATCACATCGCCGAGCGCTACGGTGTTTGGCACGAGAGTCCGCAATTGCTGTTTGTTCAGAACGGAAAGGCGGTGGCGAATGTGAGCCATTTTGAGGTGCGTGGCGAAACAATTGACGGCTGGTTAGCGCAAACAAAATCCGAATCTTTAGGTTAATCTAACATGTCTGAAACGGCCACTCCTACGACCACGCCAACGCGAAAGCCCAAATGGCTCCGCGTCAAGCTCCCCACCGGGGAAAACTACAAGCACGTGCGCTCCTTGGTAGACCAGTACAAACTGCACACCATCTGTGAATCCGGCCACTGTCCCAACATGGGCGAATGCTGGGGCGAAGGCACGGCAACCTTTATGATTTTGGGCAATATCTGCACCCGAAGCTGTGGGTTCTGCAACGTAGCGACAGGCCGTCCCCTTCCTGTGGATTGGGACGAACCAGACCGCGTGGGTCGCTCCATCAAGCTGATGAAAGTGAAGCATGCGGTCTTGACGTCAGTGGATCGCGACGATTTGCCTGATGGGGGATCCATTCTGTGGGCCGAAACGATTAAAGCCGTTCGGCGCATTAGCCCTGGAACCACCATGGAGACGCTCATTCCAGACTTCCGTGGCAACGAATCGCAGCTCGATCGCATTCTTGAAGCCGCGCCTGAAGTGATTTCGCACAACATGGAAACGGTCCGACGCTTGACCCGCCAAGTGCGCATCCAAGCGCAGTACGACCGAAGCCTAGCCGTGCTGAAGTACCTCAAGGACAACGGCGCTCACCGCACCAAAACGGGTATCATGCTCGGCTTGGGCGAAACGGTAGACGAGGTACGCGAGTCCTTGCACGAGCTCCGCGAAGCCCGCGTGGACGTCGTCACGCTGGGACAGTACCTGCAGCCAACCCCGAAGCATTTGCCGGTCCAAAACTTTGTTGAACCGGAGGTCTTTCAACAGCTTGAAGAAGAGGCCAAAGCCCTCGGATTCATCCATGTAGAGTCCGGTCCTCTAGTTAGATCCTCCTATCACGCGGAAAAACACATTCTGTAAGCGATTTACGCCTTATTTTTAACGAATTGAAAACCATCCGAACGATGCAAACACGTACGAAGCTTTATATCGCAGGTTCCCTTGGAGTTGCAGCCCTCACCGCTGTTTCTTTCTTCCCTGCATCTTCCCCCCAAGCCCGCTACAGCCCCCGCCACGTGGAGGCAAGCCAGTCCTTTGCCGGTGCGCAAGAGTACTTGCACATGCTCCGCGCAAACGGTGAAACGGGTGAGATTGATCCCGCATTAGTGGCCCAAGAGTGGCAAGACTTGCTCTCCATGCCTTTGGCCAAAACGAGCACCTTGATGTGGGACAGCAAAGGTCCAGACAACTACGGTGGCCGAACCCGTGCGCTCTTGGTGGACAAGAACAATTCGGCGCATGTGTTTGCAGGTTCCGTCGGTGGCGGTTTATTTAAATCCGTAAACGGCGGCGCAACCTGGAACGTGGTGAGCGATCCCGGCGCCAACCAATCGGTGGCTTCCATTACCCAAGCGTCTAACGGCGACATCTACTACGGTACCGGTGAGATCTTCTTGGGCTATGGCGGTACGGGTCAGAATACGACACCCAACTTCGCAGGCGGTGGTATTTACAAATCAACCGACGGTGGAAACACCTTCACACACTTGGCCTCCACCACGCCCGCTAGCGTTTCTGGCAGTGGCGATTGGTCTGCGGTAGCGGATATCGCAGCGCATCCCACGGATGCAAACACCATTTACGCTGCGACCAATACGGGCTTTAAAAAGTCCACGGATGGCGGTGCTACCTGGACGACGTTGTTGACAGGCGGAATTACGGACTTTGCTATTTCTGTGACCGGCAAGATTTTCTTGAACCGTTCGGGCCAAACGATGTACTCTTCGGACGGCAGCACCTTCAATGAAATTTCCTCGCCTGTCGTTACGGCTACGAGCTTACCTCGTCGTACGGGTAGCCGCATGCGCTATGCGATCAGCCCGCAGGATGAGAACTACGTATACGTGGTCCAAACCAACGGCAGCAAATTGGCCGCGGTCTACCGCTCTACGGACGGTGGTACGACCTGGTCTAAGATTGGTCAGCGCGGTAACAACTTTGATCCTTTGTGCAACGGCTCAGGTTCCGGACAGTACTGTCAGGGCATTTATGATCTCTTGTTTGCCGTTTCTACATCCAACAAAGACCACATTTGGTTGGGAGGTATTACCGTATGGCAGTGGGATTTGAACCAAGGTTGGAGTCAGGTGAGCACCTTGAACAACTTTGGCGGCGGCAACCCCTACTACCTCCACGCGGACAGCCATGAGCTCGTGTTTGACCCCAACAACCCGAACGTGGCATACGCATCCAACGACGGCGGTGTATTTAAGTCTACGGACCACGGCCAGACATGGACGGAGCGCAACTTGGGCTACACCACCTTCCAATACTTTGGATTTGGCGTGGGCAAGGACCGCAAGTTGATTGGCGGTTGCCAAGACAACGGTACGTCCTACCTCGATGGAACCTTGGTATCTCCAAACGGGGCCAAAGATCTCTTCGGCGGTGACGGTGGTCACTCCGATATTTCGTGGTTGCGTCCTAAAGTTATGTTTGCGGAAACGCAGAATGGAAACTTCTACCGCTCAGACAACGAAGGCGCATCGTGGAGCTCTTTTGCTTCACCCGTGATGAACCTCGCTTCACAGCGTGGCTTCCCCTTGTCCAACTGGATGATGCCTTTTGAGCTTTGGGAAACTGCCAATGACGTGAATTCTGAAGACTCTGTGAACTTTGAGTTGTTGCCTGCACTCCGCTCTATGGGCTACGGCGACGGAATCAAGAAAGTATTTAAAGGTAAAATGCGCCACGGCCAAGAGGCAGCCGAATACCTCGGTGCCACCTTCCAAGTGGTGGCAGGTCCCGTCACCTTGACCGCAGATGCGCAAGGCAACATCAGCAGCACAGATGGCTCAGGTTTCTTTGTGGCGGACTCAGGCTACTTTGAAGTGACCTTTACGTCTGCGCCTTTGGCCGAAGTCATCATGACCTGTGATGTCTTCTTGCCCGCAGGTTCCGACCTTACCCTTCCCTCCGCGATTGGCGGCCTGCCGATTGAAGTCACCACGACGAGCATCATGAATGTGGGCGATAACTTCAAGACGCAAGATCCCGTTCAGTCCATGTTCTTCGCGGGCTTGAGCTCATGGAGCGATGCGGTATACCCCACGATCGGCGGTATTTGGATGACGCGTGAAGTGCACCAATTTGGCAGTACCGAATGGTGGCAGATTGCGCACTTGGGCTACGGAACCACACCTCAGTACATGAAGATTTCCAACAATGGCGATCACCTCTTCGTGGGTACGACCAACGGCCGTGTCTACCGCATCTCCAACTTGCAGCAAGCACGTTCGAAGAGCGAGGCGAGTATTGACAGTGTGAACAGCTACGTTTTGACCGTTACCCAAATTGGCAACTTCCCCAACCGCGTTGTTACGGGAATCGATGTCGATCCAAGCGATGCCAACCGCGTGGCCGTTTCCTTGGGCAACTATGGCAATACCAACTTTGTGTACGTGTCTACCAATGCGTTGGCTGGTACGCCTACCTTCTCACCCAAGCAAGGCAACTTGCCCAACGTACCTGCCTATGCCATCTCCTTCGATAAAGGCAACAGCAACCGTTTGGTGGTGGGAACCGAGTGGGGTGTCTTTATGACGGACAACCTCAGTAGCGGTGCACCTACCTACACGGAAGAAAACGATGGTATGGCACGTATCCCTGTATTTGAGATTGAGCAGTACCGCACCAACGAAAACTACGACCCCAATGCTCCTGGAAGCAGCTCCATGGAAGGCGATTTCTTTATCGCAACCCACGGCCGCGGTCTCTTCCACACTACGTCTACGGCGACGAGCCGTCCTGTGAGTGTAGACGAGCGTCCTACGGCCAACGAAGGTTTGAAGTTGGGTGTGTACCCCAACCCTGCTACGGAGCGCATCCAAGTCCCTGTGGAAGCCAATGGCGAAGTGCACGTATCGGTGCGCACCCTGGACGGCCGCGTGGTTCGCCGCATGGATCTCAAGCGCATCCCTACGGGCATGGAGAACGTGACGATCAACGTACAAGGTTTGGCGAAAGGCAGCTACCTCGTGACCCGCACGCAAAACGGCATAGCCGCCAGCGAGGTCATCGTGATCCAATAAGCCTGCGTTCAAGGCAAACAAAAAGCCCCGGCCACGGCCGGGGCTTTTTTATTTGGGTAGTGCTAGTAAACGGGCACTAGGACGAAAGCCTTAACGACGCTCTGGCTGCGCAGGAGCGTTGGCCATGCGCATCACTTCTTGAGCGAAGATTTGGGCTAAAGGATGCCTGGGATGCGCTTCTAGAATGACCGTGGCGTAGGTCTGCATAACGGCCATGTCAACACCGGGACGGAAGATAGGCACTTGGCCTACCTGCTGGAAGAAGGCGAAGACGTTGGACAGGTTGGTGCTGTCTTGGGCGATGACCGCTTGAATTTCATCGCGGTGCACCAAGTAACGCGCTTGCAGCAGCTCAAAATGGCGATTCTCACGCTCGAGCATCACATCCGCACTGTCGGTGCGTCGATTCTGGCGAAACACGTCCAAAGAGTCCAGCAGGCGAGAGGAGGTCAACACCGGGCGGTACAAGGCCAAGAGTTGCTCGCTCATTGCGGAGCCCGTGAGGCTGTATTCGGTCAATGGGGTGGTTGCATCTACCGTTCCTTCAATTTCGTCGCCTGGGGCAATGCCCAAACGCAAACTGCCGCCCGTGTCGAAGAGTAGGAAATAAAAGGTGTTCAGCGTGCTGTCCACAGGTAGGTTCAACGCCAAATGCCCGTCCACGATTGCTACAGTGTCAAACGGTACGCTGTGGTCGCCTTCAATGCGAACCACAATAGCCTCTGTTGCGCCTTCGATGGCCAAGTTGACCTCGGCTGCATCGTTGGTGCAGGCCGTAGCAGCTCCAAGGATGAGGGCGGCCCACAGGGACGCGCGTAGAAAGGGTTTTTTCATGATCTAGAGAATTTGCGCTCAGTCGCCAAGGCGAGACTTGAGCAATTTGGTAGCCACTGAAGGGTCGGCCGCGCCGCGGCTGCGCTTCATGACTTCGCCCATAAAGAGGCCCAGCAGGCCTTTTTTGCCGGATTGGTATTCGGCTACTTTATCGGGGAAGGCGGCCAAGGCGGCATCCACGTGGGCCATGAGGGCAGACTCGTCCGATTCTTGGACTAGACCTAGTTCCTCGGCCAAGGATTTGGGCGAGGCCTCGGGGCGCTCCATTAGGGCGGGGAAAAGTTGCTGCGCGGCGGCAGAGAAGCTCACCGTACGGTCCTCCACTAAGTGGATCAACGCGTTCAGGCTCGAGGCAGGAAGGGTCCATTGGGTCCAGTCCATGGCACGCTCGTTTAGGTAGCCTTGAACGGGCCCCATCAACCAGTTGGCGCCCGCTTTGGCGGGGCAGCCTTGGGCGAGGAGCGCTTCAAAGTAGAGGGCGGTTTCTTTGGATTCAGTTAAGAGGAGCGCATCGTAGCGGCTCAAACCTAATTCTTCCTGGTAGCGCTTGAGCAAGGCCTGGGGGAGCGGGGGCATGGCCTCCGCTACAGCCGTTTTAAACGCTTCGGTCACGCGCACGGGGGCCAAATCGGGCTCCACAAAGTAGCGGTAGTCGTTGGCGTCTTCCTTGCTACGCATCGCGGTGGTGCTGCCTTTGGCGGCGTCAAAGGTGCGCGTTTCTTGGTGCAGGCTGCCGCCGGCATTCAAGACTTCGCTTTGGCGCTGAAATTCGTAGTCAATGGCGCGCTGAACGTTCCGAAAGGAGTTCAAGTTCTTCACTTCCACCTTGGTGCCAAATTTGGCTTGGCCTTTTGGGCGGATAGAAATGTTGACGTCGCAACGCAGCGATCCTTCCTCCATATTGCCGTCCGAAATGTCCAAATAGCGGACCAGCTTGCGGATCTCCTGCAAGTAGAGGTAGGCCTCCTCGCCGCTGCGGAAGTCAGGCTCGGACACAATTTCAAGCAAGGGAACCCCTGCACGGTTCAAATCTAGCAAGGTGTGAAAGGGGTCCAAATCGTGGATGGACTTCCCCGTGTCTTCCTCCATGTGAATGCGCGTCAGGCCAATTTGCCTGGGCGCCACCGTATCGGACGAAATCCAAACGCCACCGCCTGTACAGATGGGGGTTTGGTCCTGGGTAATCTGGTAACCCTTGGGCAAGTCCGGATAGAAGTAGTTTTTTCGAGCGTAGGAGTTGTATTCCCGAATGCTGCAGCCACAGGCCAATCCCAAGCGCACCGCATTGCGCACCACGCCGATGTTGGCTTTGGGCAAGGTCCCTGGGTGGCCCAGGGTGATGGGGGATACTTGGGTATTGGGGGCCGCTCCGTAGTCGTAGCCATCCTTGGAGTAGGCTTTGGACTTGGTGTTCATCTGTACGTGAACTTCTAGGCCAATGACGGCCTCATAGGTCGTAGAAACGGCGTCGCTCATAGGGGCAAAGGTACGCGGTATCCGTGGGCCTTCCATTGCTCTTGCAGCCATTGGAGGAAGGGAATTTCGTCGGACCCAAGGTCCGCTTCGTGGGGGATGCGGTAAACGTTTAAATTCTGCCAGCTTTTGGGCTTTTCGGTGAGGCGGGCAAGGTCTTTGGACGTTGTAAGAATGGCATTGCAACCGGCTTGGAAAGCGGCGGCGGCAATTTCGGTGCACCGCTCCTCGTCGAGGTCTTGGTGGTCGTCAAACCGCAAGGTGACGGCCGCAACACCTCCTTGGGGGAAGCGGTCGGAGTGGGCGCTGAAGGCTTCAAATTCAGTGGGTTCGCCAATGCCCGAAAAGACCAAGGCAGACTCATCGCCCCGCCAAGCAGGTGCTCCCCAGACCGGTTGGGGCTCGCCCATAACTTCTTGCGCCGCAAAGAGTTTTTGCTGCTTGCTCAAGCCTAAGTGTTGGGAGATGCGCAGTTTTTCATGCGCATCGAGGGGATAGGGGCAGCGTGTGATTAATACGGCGGAGGCACGCTCGGCTGCCTGAGGGGATTCCCGCAAGGGACCTGCGGGTAGGACTTTTTCCTCAGTGTACCACTTTCCGTAGGGACAGATCAGCACCGAGACGGGTGCGCGCAAATCCCAGTGCTGCAGGGCGTCGTCTAAAAGAACAGGGCATTTGGCGGGAAGGAGCGGAAAGGCCTCGCGTCTTCTGTGGGCGACAATGACCTCGACGTCCGTGGAGTGCCCAAAGTGCCGGCGAACCATGAGGGCTTCGTCGCCGACTTCTTCGGCGCGATCGTCCACGTGGACGACGCGGGTTTCTTTGGTTTTTCGGCCGTAGCCCCGTGAAACGTACGCAACATGCTCGGTATGCGGTTGCAACTTCTCCAAAAGCCAAAGCGCAATCGGGGTTTTTCCAGTGCCCCCGGCATGAAGGTTGCCTAAAACCAGGCTGGGTTGGCTGGGAAGAAAAGGCACGATGATGCGCCATTCGTAGAGCAAGCGGTGGAGGCTGACCCCAAGCAGGTAGAACGGGCTCAGGAACGCCCAGCGGGGATGGGGTTGGCGGCGTTTTACGGCAGGCATGACAGCAAGACTTCAGGGCTGCTTCCCAGGGGGATGCGTTCGACGCCGGGTTGTTTTTGGATCCAGGTGAGTTGGCGCTTGGCGTACTGACGCGTATGCGTTCGCACCAGGGCTTCCAAGGTGGGGCGGTCGGCCCCGGGATTTTCGTAGAATTCGCGGTAGCCCACGGTCTGCAGGGCCGGAAGATGGGCCTGCGGAGCCAAGGCCTGGGCTTCCTCTGCCAAACCTTCGTCAAACATGGTGGCCGTGCGCAAGGCAATGCGGTCCTCTAAGATTCGTAGGTCGGGCCACAGGGCAAATTCGTGGTAGTCCGCATCAAACCGGGGACGCGGGTCTTTTTCTGACGTGCGTTGCGACGAGTAGGACGAACCGGTCAAGGCAATCACCTCTAAGGCGCGGATGACGCGTCGTGAGTTCTTGAGGTCAGCCTGCGCGGCATAGACGGGATCTTTGGCCTGGAGCTCAGCGACCAGTTGGTCGGGTTCCTGCTGCCATTGGGCTTCCAGCGCGGCGCGGAGCTCGGGGTCCGCTTTGGGGAGGGGGTCGGAATGGAAGAGGAGGGCCTTCGCGTAGAGGCCCGAACCCCCTACGAGGACGACGTGTTGGCGTTCGGCAAGCTCGGATTCCACCCACGACTCGGCCCACTGGGCATAGGACATGGCGGTAACTTCGTCGTGGATGCTGTGGCTCGCGATGCCATGGTGGTAGACTTCAGCGAGTTCGTCTTGGGTTGGACGGGCCACCCCAATGCGCATTTCGCGGTAGAGTTGACGCGCGTCGGTGTTGAGAATGCGGGCTCCGAGGTGCTTCGCCAATGCCACCGCCAAAGCAGTTTTGCCCGAAGCGGTCGGGCCATGAAGCATCCATAGGTGGGGGCGGGGCATAGCGTAAAGGTAAATCTTGGCCGAGTTCTTTGTAAATTAGGTATATGCCCTATGACCGCTATATCCCTTTGGAGCGTTCGGACCTCGCAAAAGCGCAGCTCCGGAAGGCGGTATTAGCGGGCCCTGAAGCGGTGGAACAGCGCTGGAGAAGCTTGCACAAAGCCACGTTTATGGGGAATGTGCGCGAAGAAAAGGTGCACGTCTATCTGCAAGGGGAGAAGGACACGGTCTACAGGGTAGACACGACCTTGTGGGCCTGCACCGCGGAGTGGGTCGTCTTCAAAGACAGCGTTCGAATCCCCGTGGACCAGGTGATCCGAGTGGAGTTTTACCACTCATCGGACGAGTAACCATCCAAATCCTCTTCGTCAAAGCCGTATTCGTCCTCGTCCTCTTCGTCCTCGTCGTAGGCATAGGCCATGCCGCCTTCGCCCGCGAATTCGGGGTCTGGAGCCTCCTTG
>Ga0255751_10002903_pt1 | contig 15773 bp, 13 predicted proteins | sample 071ome_20_FD_179951 | JGI IMG/M metagenome (GOLD analysis project Ga0255751, IMG submission 179951) | Coastal salt marsh microbial communities from the Groves Creek Marsh, Skidaway Island, Georgia - 071412BT metaG (version 2) | ecosystem: Environmental > Aquatic > Marine > Intertidal zone >...
TCTATATTGCCATACATCATATCCAGATAATGGTTGGGATTTACCAAAATACTTATTTGAAAATGAAATAAGCTCTCGTGTCTTATTTACATATGTATGTGAAGCATGTGGTGCGCCATCACCAAGTAAATTCTCAGATACGGCAAAACCATGTGATAAATGTGGACAATTTGCTGCTAAAATGTCAAATGTATCAAGCGGTGTAGATACAAAAACACTTGGCGCAATATATAATTTATTTGATATATATATTCAACCTGCAAATTCAGAAGGTTTTGGCCTCCCAATTGTAGAAGCGGCTGCATGTGGTGTGCCAGTACTTGCTACAGATTACTCAGCTATGGAAAGTGAAGTAAGAAAACTTTCTGGATATCCAATCAAATTAAGAACTAAGCATGTAGAAATGGAAACTGGTTGTGACAGGGCGCTACCAGACACCAACCACATAGTAGAACTATTTGAAAAATTGTTAGATAAGCCTGAGCCATTAAGATTGGCCGAGGGTAAAAAGGCTAGAGATACTTTTGAAAAGAATTACGGATGGGACAAAACCGCTAAGATATGGGCTGAGTGTATTGATGAATTAGATTATGGAAATTGGGATGCGCCGGTAGATCCAGCAAATCCAAAAGCCGATATTCCAGAGATAAAAAATAATAAAGAGCTACTAGACTTTTTAATACTAGCAGTTGTAAATGAACCAAAACTACTCAATACCTACAGCACGAATAAGATATTAAGAGACTTTAATTTTGGTATGGTGAAAAACAATCCAGGTGGATTTTTCTATGGTGAACTTTCTCTCTTTAACAGGGAAAATTATAGACCATTTACAAAAGATCAATTAATAAATGCTTTTAGACAAAAAGCAGAACAAAAAAACTTCTGGGAAAATGCTAGGCTTGGTAATGTTAAATTCCCACAGGAGAGTTGGTTATGAATATAGGTAATTCATGTAATGGATGTGTTTTTAGTCAAATCGGTTTGGATGGTGATCAACACGATTGTGAGTTAAAGATACTAAACGAAGTAAGAAAAGAATCAAATATTTTTAATCTTGTTGATGGATATTATCAATTTGATAGAATATGTCCAATAAGATCAACTACCCCAAAAACTGAACTTGAAATTTATCAAGATAGTTTTATTAGATTTCATTTTATTATAATTGATAAGAACATAAATAAGACTATTCAAACATTAGATCATATTGCCCCACTTATAAGAAAAAATAATAGAGTAGCAATAGCAACTACAGAAAATTTTAAGGCAATTAAAGAACATATTGGTGATAAACCAAACTATTTCATCACCAATTCATTTGAAGATAAAGATGCATTTGGCCTTATGGATGAATGTTTTCATAAGATGAAAAATGGATATACTATAGTATTAGAGTCTGGTGAAGTTGTTACAGAAAATGATCTTGATGATATTAACAAATTTGTAAACTGGAAAATGAAAAGGCTTGCACTTGTTAATAATTCACCATTTGTTGTAAATAATGTAATTTATAAAATGCTAAAGGGTAACAAGCATATGTCATTTAAAGATAAGTTAGATGAAATGTGTGAAGAACAAACCGTTAAAAGCATGACATATACATGGGAAGAAATACATGAAACTATTAGTGGCTAAAGATATTACAGGTGTTAATATTACAGAAGATTATCTAAATGATTTTCTTGACAAAATTAGTTCATCATTTGAATGCCGCATAGTATTATTTGATGGGTCATTAAAAAAACAATATAAAAACTTTCAATTTCCAGAAAGTGTTCAGTATGTAAAAGTTGCATATGAGGATAGAGATAAAATTAATCTAATGGGATTAAATGCCGCCGCTGTTAACGGGTGTGTGGCGTGTTTATTTTTTCCACAAAATACCTATCCAAAAATTGGAATTGTTGAAAAATTGTTTTCAGAAATGGCTGATGAAAATATATCCGCGACTTTTTCTGATTATACAGAAAATGATATATTGATGGTGCAAAATGCGCCAGTTGTTATTTGTCGAAGAGTAGAAGAAAACAATGGTGACATGTTTAATTTACAAGCATGTAAAGGTATAGTCAAATATATTCCAATGGATTTATATAATGTCAGCGGCTAAAGAAACCAGATTTCTTACTGGTACAAAAAAACATAATAGTAAAGTAACATTTATTATATTAAGTGCTGCACAGGGTAGAAGGACTAAAAACTACGGTAATAAAAGTCTCATAGAATATAATGGAAAAACTGTATTACAAAATCAAGTAGGTATAATTAAACAAAAATATGGTGCAGATGCTGATATAATTCTTGTTACTGGATTTTGTTCTGATAAGGTAATAAGGGATGTTAGTGGGGTTAGAATAGTTGAAAATCCATTTCATGAGTCTACAAATATTGTAGAAAGTATGAGGGTTGGATTTAATGCAGCATTAGATAGTAATGTCTTTTTTATTCATGGTGATTTAATTTTTTCACCATCATATATTTCACCACCTGATACAAGAAAAATATTTATACCAGTAGATAATCTTGATAGATTTGATAAAACGGCGGTTGGAGTTACAACACAAAATGATAGAGCGGTAAATTTCTCATATGGTATAGGGCAAAAATGGTGTCAAATTTCTTATTTTCCGGCATCATACTTTGACCAAATAAAATCATTATTGGCTAGAGCAGATAAAAACTTGACATCATTTGAATTTCTCAATTCCTTAATAGCAAAAAAGTTTGAGATATGTTACTTTGAACATAATAAAAGAAGTTATATAAAAGAAATAACATCGTCACGAGATTTAATATGAAAATAAATGTAGTAACACAAAATCAGGCGGTATTTAACTTTACTAAAATCTTGACACATTTTGGACACACTGTAACTCCAGTAAATGGTGAATTTACGGATTGTGATGTTGCTATATATGATTCTGAATTTTATGAACAAATTCAACAAGTAAAAAACTGTTTGAAAATTGAGAACATTACAAAAGAAAAAGTCTCAAATGATTTTTCAATTTCTTTTTTAGAAAATGGTGCAGATCATAAAATAAATGAAACATGCTCACTACTTGGTCGTGGTACATATAATGAAGATCTTGCTTGTGACATAACAGCAAACAATCAAAATGCTGAAGCGGTTATGTTACTTAATCCATACTTATCACTCGGTCATCATATCAAAATATTTGGTGAACAGCCACTAAATCTATTTTGCTATTGTGGCGCATTAGATGAAATAATGGCTAATGACTTATATGTCTCGGCAAAAGTCACATTATGCCCAACAAAACAATCGCTCATGAGAGTATTAGAGGCGGGTGGAACACCAATCACAAATGTTGATATAGAACTTCCAGAAGAATATGTATTTACTAACAATCTTAAAGATAAAGTAGATTATTTATTGTCTAATAAAGGAAAAGATATCACATCCTTTAGAAATGATATTATCAAAAAATACAATGTATATAATGAATGGACGGAAATTTTAAAGCAGGTTGGATTAAATAAGATTTCAAAACAATGTGAAGCATATGGAAATGAAAAATCAAAAACTGCTTATTTCTAACCGTGGAAATTTAGGTGGTAGAGATAAAGAAAAAGAAAATAAACCAGATACAATTCGCGCAGTTATTGATGCCGGTTTTTGTGTTAAGACTGATATTTGGTTAATAAAAAATAAAACAGTCACCGGTGTTGATCAACCAATAATGGAATTCAACTTAGATACGGTAGATAAAGAAAAGATCTTAATACAGGCTAGAAATCCATCTGCATTTGCTTCTCTTTTAAAAGAAGGATATCATTGTTTTTGGAGAGAAAGTGATAATTTTGTTATGACCAACCGGAATTTTGTTTTGTCTTATGCTGGTACACTTTTTCCACATGCAATATTAATGATGCCGGAAGATAATACAATTATGACAAATGATAGCTACATTGGAATATGTAGCGACTTTATAGCAGGATATAATGAATGAAAACCGGAATACTTTTTAATGACTTCACTAAGAATGATAAAAACTATCATCTTATGAAAACTATGAATTCTAAAGTTCTAAATAAAAGTGATGAACTATGCGCCTTCATTTTAAATGTTAGTCAAAAATTAATAAAAACAGAGTTTGCTTATACAAATATTAGTGATGTTGCCCATTTTAATGGGGGTTTATTAATAGCGACATCACTTGATACAGCAGATGCTATGTTAAAAACATCGGTAAATTCAAAAAAATGTTTATATCTATGGGATATGGAATGGCTAGGTCAAAGGACTGTATATAAAGGTGTTAAAAAACTTCTATCAGATGATAGAATAAAAATTATTTGCCGTTCACAACTCCAAGCGGATATAATAAAGAATAACTATAATGTAGACGTGGACGGTATAGAAGAAGAGTTTAATCTGGAGAATATACATGCAATTTGCGAGACAGTATAAAGAGCAAATAATATCAATGTACGAAGAGGGTTATAGTAGTTATGAAATAGCTGAGTCTCTTGGTACTTATTCTACTAAAATACTTAGGGCGTTAAAATTTCTTGGTGTTGAAAAAAGAGATTATTCTAATGCTCAAAAGGTAGCATTGGAACGAGGTAGAAGTAAAAAACCAATTGAAAAGGGCGAAAAATTATCTGATAAACATAAATTGGCCGTGAGTGAGGGGCGGGCAAAAGCATGGTCAGAAGTTTCAGATGAAGAAAGAGAGAGACTATCCCAGATAGGAAAAGAACAATGGGCTGCTATGTCAGAGGAAGATAAACATAATTTAAGAACTATGGCGGCGCAGGCTGTTCGAGAGGCGGCTACAGAAGGTTCAAAAACTGAGAGATTCATCAGAAAAGAGTTGACAGCCGAGGGTTGGACTGTTAGATTTCATGAAAAGAACCTTATTCCAGATAATAAATTCGAAGTCGATTTATATGTAGCCGATATAAAGACAGCGATTGAAATTGATGGTCCATCCCATTTTCTGCCAATATGGGGTGAAGAAAACCTACAACGACATCAGGCTGCTGATGATAAAAAGGCTGGTCTACTGTTAAATGAAGGATATGTATTAATTCGTGTTAAACAAATGACCAAAAGTTTATCACAAAAAAAACTACGACTTGTACTGTCTGCTATTCTTGAAGAACTTGAAAAAATCAAGAATGAGTTTCCTCCCGCCGGTCCTCAGAGATTTATAGAAATCGAGGTCTAAATGAAATTTGAAGAATTCCAAGAATTAAATGTTGAAGAAAAAAAGGCGTTTTATCTTTCACTTAACTGGCATGAATTTGTTATGTCATTACTTGATGAAAGTGAGTTAAATGATGGATATCCAAAAGCAGATGGTCTAAGAAGAGTATCTGAATTACTTTTGGGTGATATTATTGATAGTAAACCAACAGAGATATTTCCTGTAAGTGGAAATGGTATAGGTCGTGCAACTGTTGGATATTCTGTAACATTTAGATGGTGGGATGATTCTACCAGAACTTATGCAGATGTTGCAGATGTATTTGATGGTAATATTAATGATGATTTTATCATCTACGCTTTAGCAGCTGCCGCTACTAGAGCAGAAGGTAGAGCTTTAAGAAAAGCATTAAAACTAAAGATTTGTACTGCCGAAGAACTTTCTGATAAACCAAAAAAAGTACAAACAAAACCAACAGAGTCATCTGTTACAGAAAATCAAATATCATTTCTAAATAATAGATGTAAATCTATGAATATAGATGTGATGAAACTTATTAATTCAAGTGAAGAAAGGTATCATAGTGTCGAGCAGTTAAGCAAAAAGAAGTGTTCAGTATTTATAGAGAAGATTAATCGTTTTTACAGAAAAGAAGAAGAAGTACCACAAGATATAGTTGGTTTTCAAGAAAACTGGAGAGGTAAATGAAAGTTACATACAATACAGGCAAAATTTCAGTAGAACTAGAAGGCGAAACACAACGAGACCTATTTGGTCAGTTGGCTGCTTTTCAGGAAGTTTTTGATGAAACTACCTGCGGCAAATGTGGTTCTACAAATGTCAAATTCATTGTTAGACAGGTGGAAGATAATGAATATTATGAAATCCGTTGTCAAGATTGTGGCGCTAAATTAGCATTTGGATGCCATAAGAAAGGCGGCGGGTTATTTCCAAAACGAAAAGATAGTGAGGGTAATTGGTTAAATGACCGTGGATGGGTAAAATGGAATTCTGAAACTCAAAAAGAAGAATAATCTACCAATCTAAATTCAGATGGTCATCTGGTTTAATCCAGATTCAAGGCTTCTCTTAGTAGTGTAGATTTCTGGGGTCGGGAATTCCCGGCCCCTTTTTTCACCACTTTGCAATTGGACAACTGGCCGATTTTAATCTTGTTTTAAATGCCATAGCACAACCACATTTACTACATCGCTGTTGATCTGGAATAAAGAATTCACATCCGGCACAAATTTCTAATCTTTCTTTTGTTAAATCTTCACCAGAACCCTTAAACCCATCTTTAGCAGCATCTTTCATAGAACCAGCAAAATTTTTCGCCATCTGTATCATAGATGGTGTTTTTTGATTATTACGGCACATACCATTACAGCCCTGGTTATGGCAGAATGGGCACACAGGCACGGCGGTTGATACTGGTGGCTTTGTTACAGGTTCTGGCTCTTTCTTTTTTGGTGGTGGTTCTTGTCTACCACCTTCCTGTCCTGGCCCTCTACCTTCTTCCCACGCTTTAAAATAGGTGGGATGATTTTGACAAAGTTTATGCTCATGTGGTGTTTTATTTACACCGTGCCTGTTACAATATCCAGCAAGTGGGCATTCGCATTTGGTCTTCATTATTATGCTTCCGTCATTGTAAAACGTATATTCGATGGATCGTCACATATATGCGGATCAGAAATAGTGGTATCAAATAAAAATACAGGACCATCACAACATTCGGTCCACCAATTTGCGCCCAATTGTGATGCTACACCGCTTAAAGTAGAAAGATTATAATCGAAACATGTTACTCCGGTTGGCAATATCAATCCGTCACCATAGTTACACTTATCATACCACAACGAACAACAGTCTGTTGGATTGTATATATCTTCTTGAAAAGCCAAGAGGCTGTCACCACATTGAAAAACTGGAATCTGCTGCGCAACTACACTGACGGGTACACCATTGTAGGTATATCCTGTGACTTTATTGTCCTCTGTAAGATAACAAATCTCTTCTTCACTTAACGTTATTGGAGTCCACATAAGGCAGTTTCCGTTTGCATCATAACCACCTACACACATCTCACCCTCTGTCCTACAGATGGCTTTTTTTCCGCCATATTCATACCATTCGCCAGTACTCAATTGACTCCAGGGATTATTATCCGTTGTATCTATTAGTATACAATCTGGAATAGCATCAAAAGCATATATATCAAAATCCAAGCCAGTACCACTACCACTACATATTAGATTGTCTGATACAATTGTTGATACCCCACTTACATTTAAAAATTGATATTCACCAGTACAACCAAAATTACAAGGTATATCTTGAGTCCCAGTACAACTAGTTCCATAATAAATATTTAAAGCATTTAAACAGGTTGATGGCTCCTGTTTTCTGTTCCGATAGCTCTCATTACAAGAAGTATTGAGGCAAGAACATGTTTGTTGTTCATAATACCAGTTGCATATTTCGGCGGGAACAGATGTGTCCACCCAACTTAAATATGTCGGCTCATAAATATCATCCTCTTGTCCAATTTTACGAATAATATCAGGACAACAATCGACATCTACCATAATCTTAAATGGTTTAAATAAGCATTGGTCCTGTGCATCTGTCACAAGTTTATCCAAATAATATCCAAAACTTACTTCTTTATCATTACTCCAGGTTTTTGCTGGAACAAAACTCATTTTATCAAGTGTTTGATCACTATGAATTGGCAGAAAATCATAACAACCATCATCTGGTTGCAAGCAGGTATAATCGCCAAGATTCATTTTACGATCTACAAAATACATACCTAATAAAGGTAAATAATCACTTACATGGATAATAACATCATCAATACCAGCACTTGATTGTAAAGTTACACTATGGGCATCAGTATCACAAGCATCAATAAATCGCGTTTGCAGTGCTTCACGGAGAATATCGGGTGTTCCATTGGAAGATAGGTCTTCATATCCTTCTAACCATGAAGCTGTTTCATATGTTGTGTCTTGTGTACATAATGATAAAGCGCCAAATGCGGTAACTCTTGTACCGGCTTCATACGGTTTGCGGGGGAAGAACATCTTGTTGTTCCACAATTCTCCACCACACTGTGTACTATCCTGAATACAACTATGTCTACGGTTTAGGGGAATATCTGTAGCATCATTATATATTGGACCAAAGTGTGGGTCGTCAGTATTACCTGGTGGACCACCCTGTATTGGATTAAAGTTCCACGGTGATAGATGTCTACCAGGATCATTACAATCACCTTCTGGATCTTGTGGGATAAGTTCTACATTATTATAAAATCTATCATCTGGATATCCGCTACCATAAAATAGATTATAATAATTCCAAAATGTTTGATCTTTTAAATCTGGGTGTCTCCTGCGTATATCATCACATAACCCACTTGGTGAAAGTACTGTGTAATATCTATATTCAAAATTTTCATCTTCTAATCTAAATAATTCGTATGGGGTATATTCACCAGATTCTGCCCAAGTATAACCAGAACATGCACATCCAGAACAACCACTAGCTAAATAATAAACATATTCATCTGTTGGCTCTAATCTCTGTTGGTCACACAGGCTCAATGAAATAGTATCACCCTGATACCATGTTCTAACAGCTTCTCCAGTATTTCCAATAATTCCACAAATGCCACCAAAAGATGGATCTTCTGGATCTATAATTCCCGTATATTTTGGTAAATACCAATCTTCATATTCAATTTGATATCCAGTTCCTGTAATTTCACAATTTGCTTGTAATGCTAATTCTACTAAAGCATTATTCGCATATGAGGCGCCAAGTGTAAAAGCATAAAGAATAGCGTCTTGATCTGCAAATCCACTATACCCCTCAAAAAGACCGCTGCAATTTCCATATAATGGATATGGCACTGGCACACCAGTTTGTTGAGGGAACCATTCTGTATATGCCGCTTTATAGGGCTGTTCATCGTATCTAAAATCTCTAGTAACGTTACAGATCTCACCATCACCAGAATGCGGGTGGTTAGCGCATAAAGATTGTGATGTGCTGATTGCTGAATTATTTATCGTAGGATATGCTGGGGTTACTTGATCAGATGGGACCGAGTGATCCATCACAGCATATCCTGGGACTGGACCTTCTAACCCCCATCCATCTCCAGTAGGAAAGCAAAATCCGTCTAATACACAATTTATTGCTGCAAAATCACTAGAGCATGGATGATATGGAAAAGAAGGACATGGAGCTGGGTCCATTGCTACACCAGTCCAAGATATTCTCCAGTTATATCCACCACCCCTTATGGCCCCTTTATATTTATCACAGGTATATCCATCAAGAGGATAGTACCATGATCGGTTATGACTGTGATACTCTCTACTTACATGTAAATTATACCCATTACCCTCACCAAGACAGTCAATTTTATGGACTGTCATAATTTCTGGATAAGCTCTTTTTTTTCTCACCTGAACTGAATTATCACCATAAATAGGTGTTAAACATGTGGATCTATAAACATCTGGGTATCCACTACATGCGCCCCATTGTACATCGCAATAGTTTGGCCATAATTCACTGCATGGGCTATCATTTCTAACATCACTATGTTGTCCAGGTGGATTAATTTTATAATCTACATTCGTAAATGCATTTGGATCAACATCCTCTTTCCATTGACATGCGGGCTGTGGATCACTATATGCAATACGACCAGCTATTGGATCATTAAAAGGCATTATCGAAAAAGTTCCAAAACTTGGCAAATTTGTTCCAGAAAAGAATTTCATGACAGGAAACTCTGGTGGATATTCCCAGTCATCAGCACAATCGGCACCAATATACGACTGCCAGTCATAACCATTACCAGAACTATACCAACCAGTACCCTCTATCCATTCAAAAGAAATTATTGGTACAGCATCGCCAGTATCCGCACAAAGACACCCACAAACTGCTGTTGATGGTAAAAATCTTAAATCTCTTAAACTTTCTAACTCCCCTAAATCATAATAAGTGTTACCACATTCATCAGTTCTAAAACATCCAGTATCACCTAAGTAGACTGGTGGACTACCAGTTTCACAATATCCATCATATATTATACCCCCACCTATACGACAACCATAAGCCGTTAATGTTGAACCACTACATCCGGGAAGACCAAAACTAAATATAGCATCACCAGAGGGCAGCCCTGAAGTTGCGCATGGGGCAAGAGTTGGTTGATTAACGCCTTCTTTTAATTGATCCTCAATTAAATATACTTGTTCAGTTGGTATATTATCAAATAACCACCTATAGTTATCCATTACAACCCACCAGTCTGTAAATAGATCTGGTCTATTATTTACAGATGGATATGAATGTGTACAAGTAGTACATCCATAGTATTCTAATAGTGGATTGGCACCATTATATAAAAGATATTGGTTTGTTAAAGCCGTTGGATCATAAAAACTAGTATAACCTCTTTGACACCCAAATTTGGCTAAAAGATATGGTGTTTTTATTGTTTGGCCATAGTTAATATTGGCTGTGGAAAAACCTAATTGTGGTTCTTCCCACCAATATTTCGGTCCATCAAATTCACAACTGTCAATTGGCATAAAATTGTTTAAATTATTTGTACTATTTGGATTTGTACTAATCCAATATTTATTTATGCCAGCGCCTTCCAGTGGTACTCCAGTCATAGTTATACTAATAGAATCTGCACAATCACAAGAGCTTGATGTATTAACCACTGCATTTGAAGCAACAAGACCGTCTCCAGTGAAACAAATATCAGTTGAAAATCCTCCTGTTGGACATGCGAATACTGGATCTAATGCAAATCTAATATCTTCAGTAGACCCTCCTGATGTACAATGGGTGTATCCATATTTATTATCTACATTATGTGAATAAGATCTATCTAAAGAAGCAATACTAAGATTAAAAACTGCATCACTGGGCATACCAACAGTTCCGCAGCCCCCACAATTATTATTGTGATCAATAGTTATGAGGAATGGAACACTGCTAGTGGGCCATTCACCACGAAATGCAGCCTTTTCATCAAAATCAGGATATGTAGAATTAATAGTTGCTGGATCACAATAGTCATAATTTATACCACTGGTCACTGGATAGTATGGTGCAACTACGCGATTATTTCCATCAACAATACCCCAAGTAGCCAGTGTTCCACTGTCATTGACAAAACCACCGCTTAATCCAGAATTCCACGGTACTGGTGTACCATTTAAATCACCATAAACTATTGGAAATTCCCAATACATTGGTTCAACGGTATTATCAAGTGGTGTAGTATTTCTATATGTGCCAGCATTAACATCATTTAATGCTTGAATTACAGCTTTAGAAGAATTTGTTTCTTTACCACAAACATTTCGTATAAATCCGTAAGTAGTATATGGTTGTTGAAGAAAACTATAATCACCAGTTAGTTCAACAGGACATTCAAAACTGCCTACAGGCTCTGTTTCTAATAGATTTGCCGCATATCTTTTCCATAATTGATCCTCAGCACCCCAACTACTAGGATCTAAATCAAATTTAGGAAAACACGGGAAAGTAACTGGCGAACTTATCTCCATCATTCTTGGTGGGAGACTTCCTGGAATCGGAGCGGTGCAACTACAAGGGTCTCTAGCTATTTCACCAGCCCACGCATCACCCCAATTAATATACATATAAACTTCTTGACCGGCCAATCCACGACGTAGATCATTTACATTGGTCGGCATTCCATCATAAGGACGGCCACTTTCATCATATGAGCACGGTTCTTGATAATCAAAACACCTATAAACAAAAGCCAGTCTAGAAACATTGTTAATTAAATGAGTGTCTCCACCACCACATTTTCCATATTTATTTTCCTGTGTAATACAATCCGGATATACTTCTAAAGTAGCAAGTGGAGTATAACAGGTGTTGTTTCTTGCCTTAATAGTATTGTCTTGTTGCCAATTTCTTACTACATTATCTTTATCATAAACTTCATAAAACGGGCCATAAAATGGTAATTCCCGACCATACATAGGATACATACCGCTGGAAACGGCATATTTGCTCCAGCCTAATGGTAAACACTCGGTAGAGATATCGCATAATCCAAGAGCTTCGCCGGAGTTACAACCACAAGTTTCTATTAAACCCGAACCGATATTTACTAATGTACTTGGAGCATCAGAATGATATCCACTTACACTAAATAAATCTTCCGGTTTAAATGCTGAATAATAATCATCACCACTTGTATAGATAAAGTCCCAAGTAGGATTCCATATTCCAGTTTCACAAACTAAAGCAACATTATCTGTTTCTTCTTCTTTTACTAGAAGTCCATGCCCGCTTTCTTGAACAGAAACATAAGTATAATCTCGCCGTGGTTTATCATCGGCAGATCTGGTATTTGTCCAACCAAATTTATCTCTCGTTGTCCTATTAGAGTGTATTCTATTTCTACTATCATTTATAACAACACCAAGGTCGGCATGATAGTTATAATCTAAATCGGCGCATTTATTTTCATAATCAACACCATGTGCGCGCTTACTTCTACAGGTTTGTTCATCTAAAGAACCGGCGATAGTCCAAGTACTACTTGTTAAAGATTCTGAAAAATCTTCTGTTCCAACACTACCAACTAATGCACAGTCCGTATAAGAACCATTATCAGTTACTTTTGTCAGATAATAAGCGCCATCTGGTAGATATTGTGATTCATAGGCTTGATTAGCGCAGGTACTATTAAGGTAAAGAATCTGCCCATTTCTTATGGCTGATGCTTGACCACCAGTATATTGCACCCGCAAATGAATAAATGGATCTGTTGCGGTATCTCTATAAACACCAGTTACATTACCAGCGTATTGACCAACAACCGCGCCGTCTGGTAGACCACTTTCATTAAATGTAAAGTTTGGTATACCAGTATCAGCACCTCGCCATGCGGCACTTATGTTTTTATAGATATCTTCTTCAAAAAGTATTTTATTACCAAAACCAAAATTTTCAGGATGATGACGAAACACGTCACCCGGATCGGTTTCATCGCAACTGACAGCGTCGGTTGTTTTTGTCGCGTCTCTATCTATTAAATAAACAGACGGGCCGCCAATTTCATCTATTTCTGTATTGCCATCATATGTTGTTGTTCCAGTATCTGGATCATAAACTGACCTATATTTAACATCGGGGCGCTGCTCATTATCTAAATCACGAATGGTTGTATCACCACAAGTTTTATCAACCAGCCAGTTTTCTTCAAAATTATTCCAATAATCAAATTTAGAACTTGAATATGTAATATCCCCAGAAAATAACACCCCACCAAATCCCCAAAATTCAGGATTGGCTTGAATTGCTACATTTAACACTTTGGGTAAACGAACATCTGGCGAATCTTGTCCACCAAAACCGCAGAAAACCGCCCCGACACATTCTGCGTCACATTCGTAACACATGCCGCCATCACCGGGGATTGAAAAATCACATACATCAGCCACGGCTTAACTCCCCACCTATTAACATTCCTTCTTTTAGAACCTCCAGATAATCTTCTGTTAAAGACACAAAGTGAAATACACCACCATCAAAATGTCTTATAATAGGTTTATCCCAATTCATTTCTAAGAATGTTTGATCATCTATTTTATGTTTTGTAATATCGGAAACGGCAAAAGTGCCGCCCTCTTTCTTTAAAAGCATTTTGTAATATTCCATCTTTTTCTTCCTTTTAGGAGTATATTATATTATATCCTAGAAAGAGTTAATAGCTGCGGTATTTGCACCCGCAGGTAATTCACAAGTTTGAAATTCCGTTTGAATTTTTCTTACCATTTTTGTTAATTGTCCACCGTCACACTGAACATGTGTTACTACCGTACTGTTGAATTTTTGTGAATTTAAAATCCAATGTATTGGTAACTCTTCAGTTTCTACAGTTGCGTTATTTGGTACTATTGTTAGAGCAAATGTGCCAGTTGGAAATACACCTGTGGTTGGATCTGGTGTTCCAGCGATTATTGCGTCTCCATTATCTGTTAGAGTAATATCTACACAAGGGGCACCCGTTGGCAAAAGGGCAAATGCCCCATAAATATAGTCAGATCCAACATTAGTAATATTTATTGAAGCTCCACCATTTTCATCTACAATTAAATCACCAGCGGCATTTTCACCACTACCACCTATGAATTCACCAGTATTTATTTTCTTGGTTCTACCAGTATTTACCGTAAACAATAAAGTACCCACATCTATTTGTTGTAGTAGGGGGTTCTCTATTAATACCTTTTTACCAGCGGATGCTGTGTCATGACCTTCACCTACGCAGGGGTTGGTGATTGCTCCACAATCTGAACAATCATCACTAAATAAATTATAATAAGCGGGTCCGGCGGGGTCTACAGTTTGACGAATAATAAATGCTTCATACATAGGATATTCAATAGCTCCATAGTCAAGTGAAACTCTACATCCAATATTTTCTGCATCAGCACCATATGCTACCTGTTGTGGATCATAAATATTAGCAGTAGCATCAAAACCAAGAGATCCACCACCTAATGTATTTCTCGTATATTGCGATAGTGTATTATCTCTTTCTACCTCATAAGAAAAACAGGTTGTATTAATTGTATTTGTTGCTTTACAAAGATAAATTGTTGTGTCTGTGCCACCAGTCCATACTTTACGAGCATCATCCCATCGTAAATCTACAGGGCCGGTTTTCCATAATGCCGGATTACTAAATGCTCCAGAAGCAAAAGCAGAACTATCATTAGGATCTACTGGTACAGGGCTGCCATTAGTATCAAATCCCCAACCCGATAAAACCATTGGTGCGCGAAAACCAACAGCGCGAATATTTTCTACTTCTACACCAGACCCTCCCCTATTTGCATATTCATCATCAAATATTGCTTCTGGAATATTTCCAGTACCCCTAATGGCCATATCTATATTATGACCATAATTCATCCAACCGGCAGAACCACTTTGCAATGCTAATTCTGCTGCTGTTGGTGCGCCTGTTGTAGCTGAGCTTAATCTATGTAATAAACTGCCAGTTGGTGCATAATAAAGAGAAAGTGAATTATTTGGATTAAATGGATTTAATGTAAGAGAGTTTGGCACACCAATTTTAGTTGGAGCCTCAAAATGTCCTAAACCAGACGCTGTTGTATATTCCAAGTGTGTACTGTAAGGAGATAAGATGGAGTCAAATGAAACACCCGCCTTTAATTGAAAATCATTTCCATATTGAGTTGCCCTAATTCCAAAATCACTATCTGAAACAAAATCTACACTATTTTTAGAAATTAAATCATTATAAAGTGTCGCAGGAACTTGTCCCGACCACCTTGGTTCAGTCCATGTAGATGATACGATATTTTTGTTTTGACTCATATTATGATCCACCAGTTAATACTGTAGAAATATTCCTTAATTTTTTGACTACATCTTGTGCAGTTTTACCAGCTTTATTGCTGGCTGTATTAAATGAGTATGTTGTTTCAACACCTTGAGCGCTGACTCTAACACTAAGTTCTGTAACATATG
>Ga0255751_10002935_pt1 | contig 15687 bp, 17 predicted proteins | sample 071ome_20_FD_179951 | JGI IMG/M metagenome (GOLD analysis project Ga0255751, IMG submission 179951) | Coastal salt marsh microbial communities from the Groves Creek Marsh, Skidaway Island, Georgia - 071412BT metaG (version 2) | ecosystem: Environmental > Aquatic > Marine > Intertidal zone >...
CTGGCACCAAGAAATCGAAGACATCATCGTTCTGAAGAACAACAAAGGTACAGAGGACAATCGCGTAAGGAAACTTGACTACTCAATTCAAATTTCGAAACTCTTCTACGAGCGTTTTATCAAAAATGAATCGATCTCGCTCTTCTCACCTCACGCAGTTCCAGGTCTGTACGATGCTTTTGGCACTCCTGATTTTGATGAACTATATTTACGTTATGAACGAGATCAGTCTATTCCAAGAAAGACTATCGGAGCTCAGGAACTCTTTCTGGACATCTTGAAAGAAAGAGCAGAAACTGGTAGACTGTATATCATGAACATTGACCATTGCAACTCTCACTCTTCCTTCATGGATAAAGTTGAGATGAGCAATCTGTGTCAGGAGATTACTCTTCCCACTAAACCACTCCAACATATTGATTCTGAAGATGGTGAAATTGCTCTTTGCATTCTTTCTGCTATCAATGTTGGCAAAATTAGGGATCTGGAGGATCTTCAAGTTCTTTGCGATCTTGCTGTTAGGGGTCTTGATGAACTCATTGATTTTCAAGGATACCCAGTCAAAGCAGCAGAAATCGCTACTAAGGCACGACGCTCCCTTGGAATCGGTTATATCGGTCTCGCACACTACCTTGCCAAGCACGGTCATTCATACGACGATCAAGGTGCCTGGAAGGCGGTCCACGACCTCACTGAGGCATTCCAGTACTACCTTATCCAAGCTACTGTAAACGTTGCTAAAGAGAAGGGTGCCTGTGAATACAGTAATCGTACCAAGTACGGTAACGGAATTCTGCCGATTGATACATACAAGAAGGAAGTGGATGAGATTGTGCCAAATGAGCTTCACTATGATTGGGAGGATCTTCGGGCACAGGTTAAGCAGTATGGAGTCAGGAACTCAACACTGTCCGCACAAATGCCTTCGGAGAGCAGTTCCGTTGTGTCAAATGCCACAAACGGAATCGAACCACCTAGAGGATACTTGTCCGTTAAGAAGAGTAAGAAAGGACCCCTTAAGCAGATTGTTCCACAGTATCAATCGCTTAAGAACCAATATACGCTTCTTTGGGATATGGAGTCCAATCGTGGTTATATCAATGTTGTCGCAGTAATGCAAAAGTTCTTTGATCAGGCAATTAGTGGAAACTGGTCTTATAATCCGTTAAACTATCCTGATAATGAAGTGCCTGTCTCCGTCATGGCACAAGACCTTTTAACTACATATAAGTACGGTTGGAAGACCAGTTACTATCAAAATACCTACGACTACAAGACTGACGAGGTAGAAGAAACCAAAGAAAGTCTTGAAAACTTAATTGCTCAACTAGAAAACGCCGAGGAGGAAGATTGTGAGTCTTGTAAGATTTAAGACAAATAGTGAAAAACCCACTGTTAAAGAAATGACGGTTTTCAATTCCAGTGAGGTTGATACTAAGAAACAACCAATGTTTTTTGGTCAACCTCTTGGAATCCAGAGATATGATTCTTACAAATACCCAGTATTTGATAAACTCACAACACAACAATTAGGATACTTCTGGAGACCCGAGGAGGTCTCCCTCCAAAAGGATCGCAGCGACTATCACATGCTGCGCCCAGAGCAAAAACACATCTTCACCAGCAATCTGAAGTATCAGGTTATGCTGGACTCCGTTCAGGGTCGTGGACCTGGTATGGCGTTTGCGCCTTACTGCTCCCTTCCTGAGTTGGAGGCATGTATGAAAGTGTGGGAGTTCATGGAAATGATTCACTCACGCTCCTACACTTATATTATCAAAAACGTATACTCCGATCCTTCGGAAGTTTTTGATACCATCCTCAAAGAGGATCGCATTATGGAGCGTGCAGTGAGTGTGACTCAAGCGTATAACGACTTTATCAATGCAGCACATCAGTATGATAACTCGAATCAATGGCAGCACGCATTAGAGCAAGTCCCCTACGCACAAGAGGCAAGGTATGAACTCAAACGGAAACTTTTCCGCGCAGTTGCAAACGTTAATATTCTTGAAGGTATTCGCTTTTACGTCTCATTTGCTTGTAGTTTTGCGTTTGGCGAACTCAAGCTTATGGAAGGAAGTGCAAAGATCATCTCATTGATTGCTCGTGATGAGAACCAGCACTTGGTCATTACTCAAAACATTATGAACAAGTGGAAGGAGGGTGATGACCCAGAAATGGCACGTATCTCCAAAGAAGAAGAACAGTGGGTCTACAAGACCTTTGAGAACGCCGTAAACCAAGAGAAACTCTGGGCAGAGTATCTGTTCAAGGATGGATCTATGATCGGTCTTAATGACAAACTGTTACAACAGTATGTCGAATGGATTGCAAACCGTAGAATGAAAGCAATTGGACTCAAACCGCTTTATGATATTCCAGCAAAGAATAATCCACTCCCTTGGACTGAGCATTGGATTTCTTCAAAGGGTCTTCAAGTGGCACCACAAGAAACCGAAGTCGAATCCTATATCGTTGGGGGAATCAAACAAGATGTTAAAGCAGATACCTTCTCTGGATTCAGCCTCTGATTTTGAAAAAGTTTGGAGGGAAATGGATGAGATTGAACCACTCACTCCTATTCCTCCTTCACAAAAAACAGAATTAGAAAATTCTTACAATGCATACAAAGAAGCTGCTGCAGCAGACGATTTTCTGTTTGGTGATTATGATTACGTTTCTGAATGGAATAATCAATGGGAGGAATAACACCCTCCTTTTTTAATAAATACCTAAAAAACGTTGGGTATAAATGAAAACGTTCAATGAGTTTTTAAATTATATTAGTGAAGATGTTGATGCTGCTACTATTGCAAGAATGAGCGATGATCAATTCCAAGAATTGCTCAAGAGAACTAGTGCAGCAAAAAGAAATCAACTTTTAGCGCAACGCCAATCTGCACCAGCAAGTAGTAGAGTTACTAGTAGTGCAACACCTTCAAGTTCTGCGCCAGTGTCAAGGGGCACAGCACCAGTAACAACTACAACAAGACCATCTTTGTTAAAAAATGTCAGGGGTGCATTATCCAATCTTAAAAATAATGTACCACAACCTGTAAGGAACTTTGGTAATAATGCATATAATACTTTATCGACGTTGAGTAATATTAAATACAACTATGATAGTAGGAGAGAGCAAGGACAATCTCAAGCAAGATCTACTGGCGGAGCCCTTGCTAGCGGTGCTGGTTGGCAAAAGGGTATGCAAGTGGGTGCTCAACTTGGTGCTAGACTTCCAGGACCAAAATGGCTTACTACTGGTGCAGGAGGTATATTAGGTGGTGTTCTTGGGGATGCAGCAGTTTCAAGTGCTTATGACGCAGTAGTAGATGCAACACGTCCAGCACGTCAGGCAGTTTCAAGAGCAACTGGATGGGATGCAAATCAAAGAAGGGCAAGACTGGCTCAAGATATAATGAGAAGAGATCGTAGTCCAAAAGAATTAGAGCGTAATACTGTTACCACATTTGATCCATTAGCATTAAAGACTGATACAAAATTGGTTCCGGATCTTGATGCAACTCGTCATGCAATGTCCACAGACGCTGCTAGATCTGGAAGACAACGAGAAGCACAACAGGGAACCTATGGTAGTAAACAAGGATCTGCCATTGTTGGTACTGGTGCCCCAATGAAAGTTGATACAAAAGCAAATACAATTACCACTAATGGAAGAACAGTAAATCTTCCAAAGACTAAACTTTTGAAATCCGGTCAAGTTGGGGATCTTGCATATAAAAATGGAAAACCAGTTTATCTTGCAAGAGCAGATGTTTCTGATAGAATTGCTGCAGATGATATTGGAAGTAAAGTACAAAGATTTCTTGGTTTGGGTAGATATTCACAGTCGGAACTTCAAAAAGCAAGAGATCGTGAAAGAGCACAAGCAAATGCAAATAATTTAAGATATAGTAGAGAAATTAGAGGACAATCTTCCCAATCAAAATGAATTATAAATATCTAAAAACAGTGTAAGCGATGAAGACTTATAAACAATTTGTTGTTGAATCTGACGAAGCCGTCTCAAACTTGTATGAAGGTTTGGGTGGTCTTTTAGGTGGTCTTCGCCGCGTTGGACAAAGTGCTGGAAGACAGTGGGTAAAAAAAGGAAGACCCATTGAAATAATCACTGGTGCTATTGGTGCAAATAGAGCGTGGGATGGTTTCAATCGTCCAGAAGGACCAGGATCTTATGAAGCAAAAATAGATTATGGTCTAGGTGCTGCTGCAGCAATGCCATTTGGTGGTGCTATTCAAAATACTCTTAAACTTGGTGCTCTTGGTATTGAGGGTATGAGACAGTGGGACATGTATCAAAAGTATCTGAAGAAGAAGCAAGAGCAAGAAGAAAAAGAAAAAGCAAAAAATCCAAAAGATTAATATAAGCACATATTAGTAAACATTTAAAATATTCTGAAAAAATGGCATCTTTATCTGAAGGAAAGGGGAAAAATTACGGAAGAAAGGGTGGTGATGGGGGAGTTAAAGGAACCCGAATTACCCCCTTCGATAGAAGAGAGGCACGTGCAAATATTCAAGATCCCTCAAGATCCAATAATCCTGCAGATAATCCTGCAGACGTTGTAAGAAGATTCTTTAACGTTAAAGACGAACCAGGTGCTGTTTCTTCTAATGTTTCTAAGGATGAACTTTTAAAAAGACTAGAGAGACAGACACAACAAAAACCTTCTAGAAGTGCTCAAGCTGCAGCAGATGTTGCTGACATTAATCCAGATGCTGCTAGACTCAGAAACCAAGCAGCAGAAGTTGCCCAAAGATCAAGAGAGACAAAACCACCATCAAGATATCCTTTAGGTGATACAACAAAAGGTGGTCCTGTTACTACAATGAGGTTGGGTGATCCAGGTGCTCCATCAAAAGAGGCTGCTAGAACTCTGCAGAGAATGAAGGATGCAGATCCAACTACTACTGCAAGATTACAAGCAAATTTAAGAGCAGCGGATACTGCACCAAAACCAGAAGCAATTAAGCAATCTGATGTCTCTCAAAGGGCAGCAAGATTTAGACAATCTTTTGGAACTCCTACAGGTGCTGATCCTAAAACTGGAAGACCAACTTATAAACCACTAGATGCTTTAACTAAGTTACCAAAGGGAAGAGGTGGTACTGCACCAAGTCCAGAACAATATGCCAAAGTCCAAGTTGGAGATCTGGACGTAAAGAGACTTATAAGAACTCAAGGTCCTCAGGGAACTCCTACCGATAGGGGTGTTGAAAATTTCCTTTTAAATAGGGAAACCAAAGGTGCTCTTGGTGGTAGAAATGCTAGACAGATTTCTCCAGAGCAAGGAAAAGCAGCAATGGAGAGAGTTAAGGGTTTCATGGCAGATCCTAAAGAGGTTGCCAAGGTAAAATCACAGATCCAGCAGGAAGTTGGTGGTAAAAGAGCACAACTTGAAACACCACCATCAAGACCTTCAAGGTCTACTGCTGCTTCAACTGCTTCAACTTCTAGACCACCTGCACCACAATTAACCACAACAACATTAAAACCAACAACTACAGCAGCAACTGGTGGTCCTAAACCAACTGCACCTGTATCTACTTCTACAGCGACCAAAGTTAGGCAGACACTGAAACTTGCAATTCCACAGCAACCACCTGCACCAAAACCAGAGTTTGGGACTCAAGTTACAACAAAATCTCTGCCAGCAAAGAGTACTGCACCAGCGTCATCTCCTGATCTTTCTAAAACACAAAGAGTACAACCAAAAGTACCATCAACTGCTGGTCAGAATCTTGAGTTTACAAAATCCAAATCAGGATCATTTACATATAAACCACAAACGTCAACACCAACTCCCCAACCACAAGCACCTACACCAGAGTGGACAAGAACCACGAGAGCAGAATTACCAGAACCTGCTGCTCCAACTAGAAGAAGGGCAAGTGGCGATGCTGGTCCTAGCAGCAGACTTTCTAGTGCTCCAAAACCTCCTGCCACAACTTCTACACCAGCAACACCACAAGCAAGAAGACAAAATATTTTACCCGATCTTGGGAAAGGTTCTACAGCAACAAGATCTGGTCAGTCAGTAACTTTCAAACCAAGAACTGCTACTCCAAAACCAAAACGTAGTAGTAGTGGTCTTGGTACTGGTCTTGTTTGGGGTGGATTTAGTGCTGCTGATGCATACACAACTGCAAAGGCACAAGGACAAAGCGACGAATATGCACGCAATCTTGCCCTTGCTAGAGGTAGTGGTACTACTATTGGATCTGTAGCTACTACAAAAGTTCTTCAATCTTTACTCGGAAGAGTTCCTGGTGGAAAACAGGTTGCTGGTTTTGTTGGTCCTATGGTTGGATCATATGTTGGCGATACTATTGGTGGTTTTGCAGCAGGTGCAAGTAAGAGTGATAAAGAATGGATGGCAAAGGCAAACAGAACGGTTCAGGCAGGTGTTCCCTCACAAAATGTCCAATCAAAGGCAAGTGGAAAGGGAATTATCCGTGACGCACAAGGTCGTGAGAGGGTTGGATATGCCTCTAAATTGACTGGTAGTGACGGCGTAACTAGAACTGTCTACAAGCACGCAAATGCCCCAGCATCGCTTGCATACACCTCATCCAATCCTCTTGAAAGAGTTGGAAGAAGAACTGCAGATTCTGGTTTACCATGGATATCAGACTTCCTTAAGAAGAGATATGCTGCTAGTGACGAAGCAGTTAGAAGGGCAAATGTTTCTGCTCAAAGATCAAGAGCTGGCAACAAATAAATACTAAGATAGAGAAGTAACTGACAAATGTATTACAATCTTACCGAAGAACAAAAAGTATTCTTCCACGTTTCTTATTCGATGCTTGAAGAAGGATATAGTGTCGATGAGATTGTTGAATTTTGGTGTATGGATGACCAAGAAGAAAAGGTAATGGAAATATTTGAATCCGTTACTTTATCAGAAGAAATTGATTTTAGTAGTGGTGACTTAAAAGAAGTCACCGCATTGTATATGGTTGAGCAAGGCAGAGGAATTAATTTTAATTGGTTAAACAGATTGTTCCGTGGTCAGAGAATAAGAGCACCAAAAGTTCCAACTCCTACACAAACTGCTGGAGGTAGACCAATTACTAGTGGTGCTGGTGGAGGAGGAACAACATCTGGAGGAACAAGAGTTACTACAGGTGCTGGTGGTTCTGGATCTGGTAAAAATATTTTAGATAGAATTCCACCAGGTGTAAAAGATAAAATTAAAAAAGGAGCACCAATTGCTGGTGGTGCCGGACTAATTACTATTCTTGGAAAGACTCTTATGGACAAGGGAGTAATTCCCTCTCCAGTAGAAGTAGAACCAAAGAAAGACGATAAGACTCCAGAAGCACCAGAAAAACCTTCTACAGAAACAGATGCTCAAGCAGAAGCAGAAGCAAAGGCTAAGGCAGAGGCAGAAGCAAAGGCAAAAGCAGAAGCAGAAGCAAAAGCAGAGGCAGAAGCAAAACCAAAGTCAAGTTATGGTTGGTGGATGTTACAAAATCAACCAAGAGACCTTTATAAGAGCAGTCATGGTTTTAAAGTAACCCGTGACGCATATAGAAATATTAGAGCAAATCCTGTTCCAAAAATGTATCAAGATCATTATGATCTGATTGCAGACTACCTCATTTCAGAGGGACATGCTTCTACTATTGAAGAAGTAGAATATGTAATGCAACAGTTGGATAATGACTTTATCCAGAGCATTATTGAAGAGTATCCAAAGAAACCAATTGGGTATTCAAATCCTTCTATTGATGGAAATCCTATTCCCAATCCACCAGGTCACCCTCAAGAAGGAAAACCAATGAGTTTCAATGCGGCAGAAACTAAAGGATATAGGGAAGCAATGCAAGCTCACAGAAAAAAATATCCAAATTCTTATAAGAAGAAGTAATTATCTAGTTACTGCTTTCTTAACTAAAACAGTCCCTTCTACTGCTCTTGTAGTAGTTCCTGAGGGACTGTTTAATAGTAAGTCGTAGAAATATTTTCCTGCTTTTAATCCAGAAGTCACAGTAGAAAGCATGGAGATTGTAATTCTACCTTTTGTTCTATCGTTACCAAAAGATACTGTAAAGTCTGCAGTCTTTAATGAAGACTCATATCTTTTCATTTGAGCACAACCATTATATCCAGTTAAATCCATAGCACTGTTAGATTGGGTGTCTTCAAGAACAAATGTTTGCTCAAAGTCTGTACCAGTGTAAAGGACTAGATTACTAACGTATGTGACTGCCATCGTTTTTTAAATATTTATGGAAGGTCAACTAAGAATGGAGTAATCCAATCTTCCTGTGAGTTTGTAACAGTTGTGATTGTAATGTTTCTTGCTGCTAGTTTTGATACAAGAAGTTCATAAGATGCCTGAACAGTTGCCTGCGTCATACTTCCAGAACCATCAATAAACAAAGCGATAGAAGAACCATCTGGAACATTGTCTAAATCACAGATTGTGTACCAGTCAGTTGCATTTGCAGCGCTTCCATTATCCCTATTAACTTGAACTGGACCAAAGGTTAATCCGTCTGCTTCTGATCCTGGAGTTTTTGATATATCAATGAAGTAAATGATAGGAGAAGAAGCAACAACTGGTCCACTTGTGGATCCAGTTCTCAAATCAAATCTGACAGATTCTGCTACTGTTTCAGTTTCATAATCACGTTTGAGTGACTTTGTGATACTTACTACATTATTAGTAGAACTGTTGATACTGATTCCGCCGCTGAGTGCTGTTGGATTATTAAGGTCTCCTTGAGTAACAGTTCCAGATATTTCCGTAAGTGTCCAGTAGAGAGTTGATCCCGCAGGCACTCCATTGGTAGTTATTGTAAATGTTACCGACTCTCCTTCATCAACTGACGTTTTATTCGCAGTTACTGAATACGATGGCGCAGTATTTCTTACAGTAATAGTTGGACTTGTTGCAATACCAGTTCCAGATGTAGAACCTGTTCTAACTGTAAGCGTAAATTGCTCATCACCTTCATCATTTAGATCATATGCAATCGTTCTAGTTGCAGTTGCAACACCTGTTGTTGCACCGGTGCTTACAACATTAAATGATCCTGTTAGTGAATTATCAGAAAAATCTGCTGCTTCTACACCACCAGCAGTGCTGAAATATAATGTAGTTCCTGCTCCAACATTAACTGTATTAATAGTGAAGTTTACGGATCCACCTTCGTTAACAGTTGTTGTTGAAGGAGTTACACTACTATATTCTGGAGCACCAAGATCTTGAATAAAGACAGTACTAGAGGTTGCAACAACACTTCCACCATTGGTAGAACTACCTGTTAAAATCCTAACAACAAATGCTTCAACACCTTCATTATAGTTAGAATCTATTGCAATTGTTTTTGTAAATGTAGCAAAACCAACATTATTTGATATTCCTTCTATTGGGAAAGATCCAGTAAGATTATTTCCAACAAAATCTGTGCTGGAAGCAGAACCGACTATACTGTAAAATAAAGTTGTTCCAGCACCTACATTGGTTGTATTGACTGTAAATGAGACGGTGCTTCCTTCAAATACATTTGTAGATGACGGTGTAACTGAATATGTTGGTGGATTACCGGGTTGAAATAATCCACCACCAAGTCCAAGAACTGTAAGAGAGGCATGTGTTCCAAGACCAATTACATCATTTAACCCATAAGTTGCATCACCATATTGAATGCCTTGCCCGTCACCAACAAACTTTAATTTATATCCAGCATAGGATTTGCTACCACCGTCACCATCTGTTCCAACACCAATAATGATAGAATCATTTGGTAGTGCTGGTACATAAAATAATTGTTGTTGCTCTAATACTGTAGATAGACCAACTCTTTCACCGTCATCAAATATAATAAGTCTAGTAACTTGCGACGTGTCTATCCCCGACGAAATATTGAGAATTACATCTTGAATTTCTCCCAGAATACAAGTTTGTATTCCACTAGTAAATTTTACTTTATTAGCTCTTAGATAATTCTTAAAAGATATTCTTTCGTTACTAGTAGGTCTTGGCATTATACTACTCCTTTAAATTCTTAGTGTTGCTGCTAATATTACCATTCCTACCAGTAATGTGTAATCATTTGGCGTTGGTAAATCTACACTGTATTTGTAGATACTACTATTGGCATAAGATGCTGTGGCAACTTCGATTTCTAATTCTGGATTTCCAGGAAGGTGTCCATATGGAAAGCGTATTTTTGATTTATTTGCCTGATCCCACCATTGCCATTTCTCAAGTTCCCCAGAACTTGCATATATTGAATTCCCTCTATCTGCATTATACCAATCTTGCCTTATAAATCCAAGATCTGTAACATCAGTATCTACACATAGTAAAGAAAGATTTCCAATTCTTCCAGATACATTTCCAAATTTTGCAAATGGTCCAAGAGAATATGTTGCTTCATTGATTCTCTGTCCGAAACTTGTAAATGGTCTTGGATAGTTTCCACCACCACCAAGAGTCCAGTTACTAGGATCAGATCCAATGTCCGATGCTACTGATGGATAATTGGGCAAAAATGCACTTGGACCAACACCAACTTCAAGTGAATTACAAACAAAGTTTTCCATTTGTATTAATGCACTGAAAGGTATCAACCCTTTGTTTACTGCATCAAAAAACAATGCTGGATTTGCTTCATACAACTCATCTGGTGTGAATGTTTTTCTGATTGCCATTGGTTCAATTTCACCAAAATTTGCATTCAATGGATCACCGTTTTCATCTCTCCATAAAGCCCAATCAAATCCCCGTGTTGAATCACCGTCTGGGCGTAACCCATTAAAAAACACATTAGCAATAATTTCATTGATTCCGTCAAGACCACTTCTCAATACTGCAGTAGAACCAAATATAGCACCACCAATTACAACTCCAACCATACCACCAAGAAGATATGGTATTACCTGTGCAATCGCACCAGGATCTCCGCTAAGTGCTGCATCTCTTAATGCTTCTGGTGGAGCAATTCCAAAGTCATTGATACCTGTAAAAACATAAGTATCGTTTATATTCAAATTCCCATTTGAGTCCCAAGAAAATGCATCTGATCCCAATCCAAGATTAAAAAAGAAATTTTGAACACCAACTAAATTTCTTGGACCATTAGAACTATTTTCATAATTTTGATACAATGCTTGTGGATCGGCAGAACTTCCAAGCATTTGCATAAATGCGGTATTGGTTTCTGCACTCATTACAGGACTCACTGGATTGTTTGCAGATCCATATCCATCGTTTCCTTGATAAGTTACTTGTTGCCACCAATATTGAGCAAGACCCAATGTTGCAGTAAGAATTCCCTCTGCTTGAGTTGCTATGGTTACTTGCTGTGTCGGATGTATTGCACCATCGGCAAATGCTTGACGAGCAAGATCACCAGCAATTTCTCTAATTTGTGCTTCAGTTCTAATTAAGTTTGAGTAAGTATTATTGCCGTCATCTGGCAATATTCCACCATTTGGAAATCCTTGTTGAGACATCTTAAATTAGAGGAGAAGTGTTTACAGTTGTTTTATTTAAAAAATCATCGGGACATCTCAATGTATCATAATTAGTACTACCCACAAGATCACCAAATCCATCACCAGTTGGTTGTAGCAAATAAAATGTTCTCTTAGGATATGTAGAACGGAATTGTGCCCATTTAGATTCCATTCCAGCAAATGATTGGCTATCACTTTCATCAATTACAGCAATACAAAGTCTATGAGCACTTCCCGGTGTTGTTCCTCCACCAAAACAACTGGTAGATATTCCTGCTCTCACATTTACATTCCCCTCAAGAACTATCTCATTGGTTCCATTTGGTTTTGTAAAAAGAATATCATAGATATATCTTCCAGGTTTAAGTCTTGAAGTCACCCAACTTGGAATAGAAAGTTGTACTTTTCCAGCAGTACGATTAGGAAAACCAACAGTAAAACTTACACCAGTTCCACTACCTCTGTGCTTTCTTAGTTGTGCCTTTGCTGTATAGTTTGTAAGATCCACAATTTTTCCACCGACTTCGTACATATCGTACTCTTGCTCATAGTCGGTTCCGCTATTGATAGTAATATTATGTACGTATACTGCGGACATTCTTTTTTAACTATTTATCCGTTAGTGACCAGTGCTCTAAACCCAGCATAGTGTTCTGCACTTGGTATCTTACTACTTCCATTACTATCACCAACAACTACGATAGCACCATTCCCAACCTTTTCATAAGCAACAGTAGTATGGGTTCCACTGCTATGAGCATATATTGCTGTTCCACTATTTACTTCGAGTGAATTAGTTAGATTGTGACTCCAAGAAGCAGGAAAACTGGAAGCAGCGTTATTCGTTAGTACTAAACTTGCAGAAGAAGCGGAATCTGCTCTTGATTCAAGTCTTATAGAAGTTCCGAGTAAACCAAGTCTGGTATTATGTGCAGCAGTATCACCACAGTTTAAGTATTCTCCAATATAAAGAACTACTCCTCCAAACTGAAGATAACTTTGTATCTTTGTCATATAATCTGTGTCTTGGAACTTTGTAGTTAGATTTGGCAAATTAGTGCAACTATTATCATAATGTCCAAAAGCAACTACTCCATATTCACCAATATTATCAATAGTTGTTTGAGTTAAGTTTGCACCAATTCCAGAGTCGTGAGCAGAATCTTCACTAATTGCTCCAAATGAAGCATTTGTGTAATCAGTTTTTATACATTCACTAATAGGTGTATAGTCTTCTCTCGCGTTAAACATTCCCTCAACTACAATACTCTTTTTATTTGAAGAGTCTGTAAACATTACATCATATGCATATCTACCTGGTTTTATTTTTTCTGTAACGTATCTGTCTAATGAGAGGCGAAATCTCCCATTTGTCCGATCAACAAAAGAAAGTGTGAAAGTTACAGCAGCACCAACGCTATCTGGGTGCTTTCTAACTTCCGACTTTCCAGTGTATCCAGTCAGATCTAATGGAGTTCCATCAATATTATCAAGATAGAAATCTCTGTAAAAGTTTTCCCCTGTATTAACAGTAATATTATTGACGTATACCGCCATATTATAACTCTTTATTGAATATTTATCAAGAGCTTGACAAGAACCCAAAACGTCAATAGACTAGGTTTGTCCCGGTTAAAGATAAATAATAGCTCATAATATTCTATAGTATGAGCTACGAAAATCCTTGGAGATATAATGGCGAACTTTTTGACTCTGATGATATTGGGGAGTACTTTGGTTTTGTTTACCGTATTACCAATCAGTCCAACGGACGATCGTACATTGGGAGAAAGTATTTTTGGTCGTTTAGAACACCTCCGGGAAAGAAAAGAAAAGTAAAACAAGAGTCTGATTGGAAGAAGTATTACGGTTCTTGTCCTGAGTTAAAAGAGGATATAAAAAAGTATAACAAAGAGAATTTCAATAGAGAAATAATAAGTCTTCATACTACAAAAGGTCAATGTAACTATGAAGAAACGAAGCAATTATTCCTAAATAATGTGCTAATCGAAGCACTTGACGACGGTTGTCCTGCGTATTATAATAGTAATATTCTAGGACGCTATATGCGTAAGGACTATGGAGACTTTGGAGAATACTTTAAGTCACATTCATGATTGGGCAGTGGATCGTATTCATTACCTATGTGAATTTGATGAGGGTAGTATTTCCAGTCTAGAAAATGCTTATGCTCTCAAATGCGAGTTTTCTGAATGGTTAGATCCTAATATAGAAGACCATAACATCTTTTCACTAGAATACATCGGAGACGATGAAGATGGAGGAATCATCTAAGGTTTTTAAGAGAAAAATTTTAGCAAGAATTAAAGAGTTAACTAGTCAAGGAAAACATTTAGAAGCATCAGCACTTTACAACAAATACTTTAAACCATGAAAAAGTTCGTTATTGGTATGTTAGCAGCAGCGTCTTTTATGACACCTGCTCTTGCAGAATCAAAACTTAAAAAAGGATTCTATAGTATGGACTCTTTGGGTTGCATGTTAGTTCAAGAATGCACCGAGAATGTCCGACGAATCAAGAGTATCGACGATATTCGTAAAGAGTATCCTAATTCTGATTTTGATATTATTGCTGATGAGTTTAACTCGATGCTGGTATCCCTTGATCAAGTCGGAGTTATGGTTTTTCTAGGACCAGAGAAGTATTTCCCTCCTGGTCACCGTGGTGTCTATCATACAGTATCTAATAACTTCTATCTGAACGATGCTTTTATGCATCGTCCTTCGGTGCTTATGACCGTGATGCGACATGAAGGTTGGCACGCTGCCCAAGACTGTATGGCAGGTTCTATCAAGAATAGTTTGATTGCTCTAATCTTCCCAGAGAAAAAAGTTCCTCAAATCTGGCGTGATATTGTAGAGAAGAGTTATCCTAAGTCTGCTGTTCCTTTTGAATCGGAAGCAAAGTGGGCAGGTAAAACCGAAGGAATGACTGCCAAAGCACTAGAAGCTTGCACGACTGGTAAGATGTGGGAAATCTATGAACCTACACCTTTGACTGAGAAGTGGTTGCGTGAAGAAGGATTCTTGAACTAAATAATATCACCCAAAATTTTTTGGGAAACCAGCCAAGAAAAATTCTGTGAAGACTTCTTGACTTATTATGTTGAATTTTTTGTTGGAAAGCATTTAAAAGGTATGACTCATTTAACCAGAGACGTGCTAGTCAAAACTATTGTTGCCGAAGAAATGATGGGCATTTGTGGTGAAGACTACACAAAACAGTTAAAGGAACTCAAACACAAGTGGGAACACGCTTCAAGTGAAGATCTTTGTAAAAGATATAACCAAATACAAAACGCAAACATCACTGTTGAGATATTGGCACCCTAAATAGCAGTGCCTTATTTCACACATAATGCCAGAAGAAGTAAAAGAAGCTCCTAAAGCAGAAGTAAAGGAAGAAGAAAAAAAGAAGGGTCCATTTGCTAAACTAAAAGACGCTGCTACTGATCACGAAGGTCAGTTGGAAGCAATTAGCACAATGGTCAGACTTGGTATTCTTATCTGGTCTGGTGGTATTTTAACTCTTGCTTACATTAAACTTCCTGCTGCATTGGGTATTCCTGAACAGAAACTTGACCCCACTTTCATTGCATCGGTCTTTACTGGTGTTTTAGCAACATTCGGTGTTCAGACTGCTAAGAAGTCTGGCGACGGAACAATGAAGATGGGTAATTCTGGTGGTGTATCTAAGGCAGATTTGGAGAAACTGATTGCTGCTGCTGCCGCAACTGCTCCTGCTCAAACGATTCGTATTGAACAGGCACCTCTTCAAATCTCAACTGCTGCTCCTAAGAAGGACGGCGAACCACCTGTAATGCCTACTATCTAATGCCATGATGTTCTTAACTATGTTTATTGTTGGTCATATGGAAATCGGCAATGGGATTTGTCGAACTGATATGATGCTTTATGATGAACCAATTGCTATTGAATATCCCTGCGAATATTATTCCGAATTAAAAGATTTGGATATTAAATTACAAGGTCAGTAAAATGGCATTCAACAAAAAGACTGATGTTCCAGAAGTAATTCCACCCACACCACCAAAGAGATTCTCTACAAAGAATATTGCTATTGGATTAGGTGTGGTATTTGGTATTGCTCATATTGGTATTCTCGGTCATTTGTTGAATGCTGTTCGACCGCAGTATCCAGTAATTAA
>Ga0255751_10002947_pt1 | contig 15662 bp, 30 predicted proteins | sample 071ome_20_FD_179951 | JGI IMG/M metagenome (GOLD analysis project Ga0255751, IMG submission 179951) | Coastal salt marsh microbial communities from the Groves Creek Marsh, Skidaway Island, Georgia - 071412BT metaG (version 2) | ecosystem: Environmental > Aquatic > Marine > Intertidal zone >...
AACCAATCTACACTATTTGAAAGGCAATGTACACAGTTAATTGCGGTTCAAGCGCATTTTTGTTTTGTTTAAAATCAATAACTTAATAAATAGTTGTGAAGGGGAAAAAAATGATAGATCCAGTATCGGCTATCGGTATGGCAACTGCGGCTTATAATGGTATTAAGAAAGCAGTGTCTACTGGTAAAGAATTACACGATATGGCTGGCACCTTAAGCCAATGGGCAGGTGCTATGTCTGATTTAGATTTTGCACACAAACAAGCACAAAATCCTCCAATGTTTAAAAAACTATTTGGCTCAAGTCAAATAGAACAAAATGCATTGGAAGCTTGGGGCCATAAAAACAAAGCAAAAGAGATGCGTGAGGAAATGAGAAAGCATATTAGCTTTTATTATGGGCCAAGCGCATGGGATGAAATTGTTGCTATTGAAGCTAAAATGCGGAAAGAGCGTAGAGAAGCTGAATACGCAAAAATAGAAAGACAGCAGCAAATAATGGAAATAGTTTTAGGCATAGGCCTAGCATTATTTGCTGCTGCTGTTATTTCGTTGTTTATCTATATTGTTGGCGTAATGCAGGGTCGCTGGTAATTAATTTTTTGCAAATTCATCTAGAACGCTCATAATTCCATCAATTTTTTCATGATGAGTATCATGATCTAATTTATGTTGAGCAGCTAAAGAAGAATGAGCACCAGCTAATTTCAAAAAATCATTGTTAACATCTATAATTTGTTCCTGCAAATCTGCCATAGTAGCTTTGTTTTCTTTAATATCTTCTGCTAATGCGTAGATGATCATTGCTGCGATAATTTCCATGATTTACTCCTTAATCTCAATTTTCATACAAATCGCTTGCATGTTTACAGGAAAGTGTCCAAAGCCAATACCAACTTCTGCAGATAGTTTTTCTCTTTCCGTAAAACATTCCATATGTGTCTCAAAGACACCATTTCCAACAGTCATGATCTGACTATCCCAATATGTTATAAACACTAATAACCAAGCCATAATCATAACCTTTCATCTGGCGACCCCTGAAGGATTCGAACCCTCGACCTAGTGCTTAGAAGGCACTTGCTCTATCCAGCTGAGCTAAGGAGTCATTATTATCTATTTCACAAATGTAGTCTGGTATGTAATACCGTCTACAGTCCAAGTAATGATTGAATAATCATATACCTTCTTATTTACATCTTTATATTCAGTCACATTTTCACATTGACGTTCAGTTTTATAGCCAGTGATAACTGTTTCAGTTTTTGGTTTATTTGCTTTATCAGCAGCAATAATACCACCTAGCACTGCACCAGCTGCAGCGCCATCGTCTTTACCAGTCACACCTTTACCGAGAAGCCCACCAATAATCATACCACCAAGTACATCACTACCTGATGCACTACCTTGACGTGTAACAGTTCCATAAATAGGAACTTCTACATTTTGACATACTTGACGAGTATACGGTGTTGATTCAATTACTGTAGCAAATACATCTTCTATGTTTGCTGTTATTTTTTCAGCAGATGCAGAAGATGCAATCAATGCGGTTGTTATTAAAAAATATTTCATTTTCCTGTGTGTTCCTCTACAAGCTCGTTTACTAATGTATAAATTAAATCAACATCTTCATCAGTAATAGGAGGGATTTCATTATTGTAAGAACCTATGATTATTTTGTCTTCAATTCTTTCACGGTTTGCTTTACCCTCTACGAGTGGCTTGTGATATCCTTGTTGCAAAATGTGAAAAACCATTTGGCCTTGTTGCTCAGCTGTCAGTAACATCCTCTTTCTCCACTAAAAATCTAATGCTCATAATGTTACCGTCTTCTCTTTTAATATAATACTCTAGTTTGTTTTCTTTTGCTAATTTTGATAAGATCTTTCTTAACTCATTAGCAGTCATGACACTTACTCATGATTGAATTAAACATAATGTGTGGACCGTTGTCAGTCTCAAAACCTTCTTCAGTACCAAAGTCCATATCAGAAGAAAAGAAATGACGTTCTGCTAAACCATATTTTTTCACAAAGTAAACGCCATCTTCAATTGAGTCTGCTCGTCGAGTAATCTCTTCACCATCTTTTGTGTTGATATGAAATAACAAACCAGCGTTGTCAGCGTTTACAAATTCAATACCTGTATTTAGCATAGTGTTCTCCATCATGTATATGTATATACTATACTATCTAAAATGTAATGTACACACTTTTGTTTTCAATAATTTCAATCACTTAGAATTTTTTTTAATAGTATCAATTATCGTCAAAGCGTATCCAAGAGTCCGAATATCTATCTCTTGAATCCCCGTCCAATCTTTGTCTATTATCCTCTGTGCGCACTCTACTACTGTCATAACGAATCCATCCATCTAAATTTTGTATTTCAATACCGTCAAACGGCGTGTCAGGTATAGCTGAATCAATAATGCTTCCTGCCATCCCACAACTCCTTTAATTGTTTCTCCATACGATGCGCTTCTATTTCCCAAGGTCTGTCGTCATACGGCATATCACTACTATATACAGCTTTATTAAACTTCACTTCGTGAACCCAATTTTGGACCATACGTCGTGAAACGTATTGCCATACATGGACCATTTCATGTAGAATGGTTTCTATCATTTGTTCTAGGGGAAGTGATACATCGATGCGGATCGTAAACTCACGATCACCTTCATCCATACAGTCGCCGTAAACTCCTTGCTTTTCCGCTAACTTGCGTATCGTTCTAATATTTATATAAACTGGTTTACGAATACGTGGCATTAACGATTGAGAAGCAAAATAAACAGCTTCATCAATGGCTTTACGGCGGTACTTAGCGCACTTAGTTTCATAATCAATAACAATCATGAAAACATTCTACATTATATAGAGTTAAATGTACATACTTTTTTTACTTATGCACAAATGTTTCTACGTTTTCGCCGACCTTAATCTTTAGCTGATCGTGTTTATGGTGTAGTACAAACTTCACATCTTTAAATTCATCGAAAAGAGACTTCCAAATCGGTCTCCATTTATTATTTAATCTTACGTTATTTACAGATTCTCTGTCTGAAAATAAGACAAGATCCGAATAACTCTGGAGGTTCATATCAAATAAGGAGTCAAATCCATACATGTGGATCTCAGTTGCTTTTAATTTATTAGCTGTATAGTGGGCAGCCATATGACCGCAGTTAAAATTAGTATAGCCTAAAGCCTTTGAGTCACCAGGAAAGATTGCATAGTTTGGTAGTTCAGTATAAAACTCTTTTATTTTATGACCAAATTTCATTTTAAAGTTACCACGGTTTTGGTCATACCAAATCTTTGGTCTAAATCCCAAAACCCAATCATATGGTATCTTAACACTTCCTTCAGTTAAAGCTGCTGCCATTTTAAAATCAACAATACATGAGGCATAACAATTATTAACATGCATAGGAGGTTGATTACATACGATTTTAAAACCTTTAGCGGGCTGGAAAAGTTGAGCACTATCACCATTACCAATAATATGAGCGACTCTAGTCATTATATAAGCCTCTTAATCTCTTGTTTACCCTTAGCACCTGTCCAGTGCATAATCTTAATATTTTTTGGAGTTGTATTGTCTAACACGTCTAAGCGTAGTGTGTTATATTGTCGTGGTAGATCTTTAATATATATTAGTCTGTTCATACCTTGTCTCACATACTCATGTAGTACCTCTTGATCACCAACCGATGGATTTTGTACTACCATATCATACCACATTTTAAGTATGGGAGGGTTGTTTTCAAAAGCTACTACACCACTATTATGCCAAGTCTCGCCTCTGCGTTTAGACCATGGAACATCCTCGACCATGCATAATTTATTTGGTTCAGTATAATCAAATATTGATTCAATATTACCTTTAATATGACAGTCAATATCGATCCAACAAACTTTTTTTGCCTTTTTAGCTGCATCTAGCATTGCTGCAGGTTTTTTAAACCATCCTGCAGATTCACTAAATTCCTTATCAAAGTCATAGATCTTTAAATCTGCATTTGGATTATGTTTTTTAAAATTACGTTCGAACCATTTTTGCATCCAACGGGCATTCTTATCACAACCAGATATGAATAAATTAGAGTAACTCATAACCTTCTCCATAACCATGTTTAGCTAAACAGCCTTCAGTTTTTTGAATAGTAGAATACGTTTCTTTCACTTCAACAAGCCATGGGTAATGTTCTTGTAGCCAAGGAAACGTGTTGATATTTAAAAAAATATCTGTTGGTCTAGCAGCTAGTTTAGCCTGAGCTATAAGAGCTTCTGCACCTTCACGATTTATTCTATAGGCATGAGCACCGCCAAAATATGGCTTATGTACTAAAGGACCTACACCTAATTTTGATGGTGTATTAAATTTGCCGTAAGAAGGTTTACCAAGTGTTACTACTTTGTCAAATATAATACTTGAATTGATTTGATTAACAATAACAGCATCATGTTCAAAGATAGTTGTAGGCGTATGCGACTTTGCTGCTAATTTCCATATACTATAATGAGATAGAAATGCTGCTACACAATTTTCAAATCTAGAATATTTTTCTTGAAATAGCGTGAGATCAATTCCTTCTCTTTTAGCCATTTCTTTTATATCAGTATTTCTAGGCGTAATGGCATCAAAATGATCGATTAGAATACCATGTTTACCTCCTGATTGAATACATCTTTTTGCACTCTCTACAGATTTTTGAATATCATTTATTGTAATCACGTAATTTTTCATTGTGTCGTAGTACTCTGTAAGCCTTGTAGTCTTGTGTAATATTTTCGTGTGACACCTAACAGTGGGAAAAGCTGATAACACATGATAGCGTCATTGGGCCATAGTCCATATTCATTTACAAGATTTATCATCTCGTCAGCTGCCCATGGTTTGATTATATATGCAGAATTACCAGCTAGCCCTTGTGGTACATTTTGTGCATCAATACGTGGTACTTGTGTCACTTCATTCATACCATTTTGAACCATACTATGAAAAGCAGATGATTTACGTGTCGCACCCCTCGGATCATTTAGACCAATAATACCATATTGTGTATCTAGTATTCTATTATAAGGAACCTTAGATATAAACACTGCATCATGTTCTAATACTAAAATATCTTCCATTTCTTCAACAGATTTTTTCCAAAGTCTATAATGACTCAATGCGCAAGCAATCCTTGCCTTTGGATTTCTTGTCTGATAAGCTGTTTTCTTAAGACCGCTTGCAAAATCTAATACCTCGCCTGACCATGGATAATCCCATTCGAGTAAAAAAGTTTGCATTTCATAATCAACGTTTTTAGGAATTGACGCATCAAACTTTTCAATAGAAAATTCATTTTTATGTTGCCAACTACTTTCAATGCAAGTCTGAGCTCCGTTTTCTGAAACCTCATTTCCTTCGATTGTTATGACATATGCTTTCATTACCAGCCTGTGCGTTCAATTACCATATAACCGTTACTACGTTGATTGTCTTCCACAATCTTCCAAGGATTATTATTTGTAAAACTAATAATAGCCATTTTTAATCCGTTACTAATGATATTAGTATCGTGAAAAATCATGTACTTATTAATATAGTCTTTATGTAAGTTCATCTCTTTGCGCAGGTGATCTGGCTTATGGTATGAATCAATAAGTAAAACATCAAATGAATCTGTCACGGCGTTTTTTGATGTTGAATCCATTTCTAATGTAGTAAGACTAATATTGTTTTTTTCACAATATTCACGAGCTATCGGACCAAGATATTCATCAAATCTTTTCATAGTAAGATCAATAAGTTCTATTCTTTCAGGGTTTGTCATAAGAGCTGCAGCAGCTGTTCCACCCTGATTTACACCAAGTTCTTTATAAGATGAGCTGTTCTCCATACACTTAACAATACCATCATGGATATCGCAGTAACCTTCACCATGCGCCTCTTCTTGAATATCTCTAATTTTTTGTGTAAATTCTGAAAGAGCGGTAATATTTCTTAAGTCTGCTGTAATCATTTTTTTCGTCCTATAACATAGCTAGCGTTTTTCTTATATATTTTATCTGTAAAGTCAAAAAACTCAAATTGATCTGAAAAATCTTTTTTCATTTTGTCAAAATAGTTATTGTTGTTAACAGAATTATTTTGTCCATAAACAGGAAATGTGTCATTATGAGCTATAAAAATATAATCATATTCTTTTATATTATCGATAGCTTTTTCACGGATTTCTAAGCTTGTCTCACTTAAACTATAAGTTGCAAAAAACAAAGCTTGTGGCTGTTCTATTTTTACATCTGATAATATTGAAGCGTAAGATACTGAAGCAGCGGGTATAACATTTGAAATATAGTGTTTTTGTATCTCTATGACTTCAGGCAAATCTACTAAAGCAAAATGGCCTTGGAAACCTAAATTATTCCATACCCTACAATTATTACCGTAACCGCCGCCAAAATCAGTTACATGATTAATATTGGATAGATCGAAATAATTAGCCATAATTTTTCTATAAACGGCATTTCTTGCTGATTGTAGTGTTAATCCTTTATGAGTATTAGGTGAACCAAATCTTGGATCTTTAATTTTTGCTACTATATCTGGATCATTTAAATAATTTATTAATTTATCTATGGCACCTACATTATGAGTCTGCATAACTCTAGATATATCTTTATTTGCCAAAAATATATCTTTACTGACTTTAAAAGACTTGCTTAAACTTTTTACTCTATTATCCCAAAAAGCCATTTACCTACCTAAGAATAATCCGCTTCTTTCGATATGTGTACCTTTTTCATCTTTTGCAATTTTACGTATTTGTTTTTGATGATCCTCAATGGGACTATATCCATATCGTTTCATATGCTTTAACCAATATTCTGTTTCCTGACAATTAACGTGATGCCAACCATATTGATTTGGGAATGCATGAGTCATAAGAACATACTTGCCCAACGCCATACTTTGCAATAAGTTTTCTAAATATTCTTCTTTAATATGTTCTACAACTTCGATACAAATAACAAGATCTACTTCATCAAACTCGATAGGTCCATCTTCTAAATCATGGACAAAGCCATGATCAGGAACTACTCCTTGCTCTACGTTATATTCTAATCCATCTACCAAAGTACAATCAACGCCTTGATCTAAAAACCATTTTGTAGCAAACCCATATCCACCACCGATATCTAAAACACTATTAATGTTATAATTATCTAAAATGAATTGCCACGTGTTAGGAACATATGATGATGGCATAATACGTGGTTGGTTTCCACCCAAATGTGGTTTAGCAGGATCAATTAGCTGACCTGAACTGTTTACCATATCTAATGATATTCCTAACTTTTGCAGATTTTCCATTTGATCAATTCTAATTGCCATTTCTAAAGCTCCATAAGTCTACAGGAAGATTGACAGCTTCCCATATTTGTTGTCTATCCCAATCACTCGAACCTGATAACTGCATGTGCACAAAGCGGGTGTCTTTATTTCTCATATCTATTACTGGCCTTTTGCCACTAGTGTTTGGTTCCCAATGAATCTGTGTGTTCCATTTTACACTAAGTTCACGCGTTTGTAAACCACTTGCTACAAACATTGCGTGTACATATGCTTGATCTCTCCAAAAAAGTTTACGACTGAACTTCGGCTTAAAATGATTCATAAAAGGTTGGATTGGTTTCATTAGATCCTTACCCTTACGCATACCTTCTTTTGTATACACAGCTAATCCACCATTATATATTTTGTATAAACCAGATGAATTTTTAGGTAACTCAATATTATAAAATTTTTCTACTTCCTTTGACCATCTCTCCTGAATACCATAAGTCCCAACTTTCTTTTTTAAAGCTGGCATATGAACTTCTTCGCATATATTCATTTCTGCAAGATCTGATTCAAATATATTTTCTTCTATACCATCAACAGGAAATATATCAGTATCAAGTGTAAGCACGGCATCATAGTCATGAAAGTCTTCATTGAACACTGGCTGAAACGAGTTAAAAGCAGCTGGTTCATCACATATTTTATCAAAGAATATTGGATTACGCTCAAACATATATTCTGCACCAATCTTTTTGGCATAAGCCTTCATAGACTCTACACCATACTCAGCGCACTTTTCCATTTCAGGACCAATCCAATATTGGTATATTAAGTTTTTCATACCTCGTGCCTTAATGCATCTTCACAAATATCTTCAAGTGTTCTTGTTTGTTTAAAATAGATTGACTGTGTTGGTACTGTAGATGTTACAATATCACCCTCACGGCGTGGACCCTCAACTACATGTAGATTTGAACCTGATACATTAGCCATAGTACTAATAGCTTCTTTGACTGTTACACCTTCAGGTGCACCAAGACAATCAATTGTTCCCGTTGGTGGATTATTAGTAATTCTATAAAGTGATTCTACGATATCATACACATGAGTATAGTTACGTACGCACGTGCCATCACGTGTATCATAGTCTGTTCCATGTATATGTAATGTGTCAAATTTACCATTAGCTACAGCAGCAGCTTTACGAATCAAATGACTGTATTCATCATCAAACTTATTAAAACCGTCATTGCCGCTAACATTATAAAATCTTACTATACTAGCGTTTTCATTGAATTGTTTTGTAATAAGTTCACCACCATGCTTAGTTGTAGCATATGGCGATGTTTGAGGACTAAAAGCAGATCCTGTTGAACAATAGATAAAGTGATCACAATCAGCAAAGTCAATTACATTTTTTGTACCAACAACATTAGTCTCATAATATAACCATGGATTTTTCACTGACAGTGGCACTTTACCCATGGCACCAATATGAACTACTTTATCAAAACCTCTGCGCATACCCGATGGTTTACGAAAGTCCCAATCAATAGCCTCATCGCACCAGCGTGAAATATTATTTTGTTTCCAATTAAAGTCAGTAGCTACAACTTGCATACCATGTAATGCTGCAGTTTTTACAAAATGCGCACCAATATAGCCAGTTGCTCCTGTCACTAATATCTTCATAATATACCTTTTTTAACCAATACTTCATAATTTGCAAATTTATCTTTGATAGGCTTTTCTCTAATGTGAATCATCTTCGCCTTTTCTGGATTAGGCAAATAATTATCATAACACCATAACCCACTAATATAGTTACTTAGCGGTAGTTTGGCTTTACATGCTAAGGTATGCATGATACCCTCATCGCCATAGTGGTGTTTAGGTTGATATGTTTGAATCCAACTTGTATCGCCCAATAATCCTTCACGCAGTTTCTTACGTGTTTCTAAATCAAATTTATATATAGCTCCACCCCAATATGGATGAAATACACTTGCTATTTGTGGATGCTCTCTTGCAATTCTATTGTGCAATTTACGTTGAACGTCACCATATAATCCCATACCTGGTACATCGAATATATTATCAGTCATGCCTTTGACTGCAAACATATCGATATCAACCATCACGACTGTCTCATAATTATCAAATTCTTTATCGAGTAAATATACTTTTTGAAGAGGAGGCCGCAGACCTGGTTGAAATACATCACCTTCAATAAATCTATAATCAGATCCAATAGACTTTGCATAAGCTTCAATGTTTTTCATTGACTCATGATTGATAGGCTTCAATTCACCTGTGTAATGCTGTAATATAATATTTGTCATGTTACCATTTTGGTGATGAAAGAATGTTATTTTTGTTTAGATTTTCTTTCATAGATTCTGCAATAAATTTAACATCATCCAGAAGACCATCATCTAACAGTATAGGCTCAAATCCAAGAGATTTCAACCCTTGATTAGAAACAGCCAGTTCATTTTCTGCTAGCTCTTTGCGAGGATTGTTTACATAAGAGACAAGACCTCTATACAAACCAGCGACCTTATCAGCAAGATCTCTTACAGAATGAACTTCTGCCACCTGATTAAAAATACGAACCTTTTTTGTATCTTCTGGTGGGTTCTCTACTGCAAGACGAATGCACTGAGCGGTGTCTTCAATGTGAATAAACGCACGTTGCTGACCACCAGTGCCATAAACAGTTATGTCATTACGTGTAGCAGCTTGTGAAATAAATCGATTGAGAACTGTTCCATAGACACCATCATAATCAAAACGGTTTGTGAGCTCTGGTGCAATATTAGTATGTCTGGTCTGTGTACCCCAAACAATACCTTGGTGAAGATCTGTAATCTTTAGACTCCAGTTCTTATTATAAAACTGGAACATAATCTGATCCAAAGATTTTGTCATGTGATAGACAGAACCAGGATTAGTTGGATAAAGAATATCTACATCTTTCTCAGTAGAATTAATCTTGACATTCAAATAACCCTCAGGGATGTCTCCAAACTCTTTTGAATATCCATAAACGCCCATCGTACCAAGATGAACAAGATGAATATTGGGATCAACATCAACGATAGCATTAAGTACATTATGTGTTCCTGTAATGTTGTTATCTACTGTATATCTACGCTCTACGTCAGAAATCATAGAGTAAGGTGCCGCTCGTTGTTCAGCAAAATGAACAATAGCATCTGGACGAACATAATCTACAAACTGTCTAAACTTATCATACTCTTTGGCAATATCAATGTTGTGATACTCAAGTTTCATACCATTCCAGCCAGCAACCTGCACGCGATCTTCAATCGTTGCTATGTTGGTCAAAGAGTTGCTGCTAAGCTGATTGTCAATATTACGACGAGATAGATTGTCTACAATGTAAACTTCGTGTCTCTGAAGATGAGATAAGTTTAGTGCAGTTGGCCAACCACAGAATCCATCTCCACCTAATACTATAACTTTCATTTTATTTCCTATATGTTAAAAGTTTTACAACCGTTGAGTTTTGCTCTATAAGCATGGTGTGAAAAGTATCCATTAATTTTATTATATAAGTGAATATTTTTAAATTTATGATAGAGTAATGCCATATGTAAAAAACCAGAATCTCCGCCAATATGAGCTTCGCTTTTTGACATAGCATATCCAATATGCTTTAATGAATTTTTAAGGAGATCGTTTTTAGATTCACCACCTATTACAACTATTTCACAACCTTGTGATCTATACTTATTATGTATACTATCAATAACAAGAGGTGATAACGTGCGTTGTTGATCCGTGCTATCCCATTGGGCAGTTACAAACTTCTTTGGCAAATCTAGATCATTTGAACAGTCTTCTGCTCGTAATAATATCTCATTACTTAATACTTTAGATGCATCAAATGCAAATGGCATTTCATAATCGTTTGGATGCATTTTAAAACAATCGCTATAATAATAAGTTTCAGCCACAATACCTTTGTCTGCTAGATAATTTATCCACTCATCTTCAGGTAAATTTTCTACTGGATGAGCTTGAATAAACAATGAATCTTTAGGAAACAAATTAATTATTTCAGGCCAAGATTTTTTCTTTTTATCTGACTGTACACCACCGGCCACACTCCATTTATCATCAGTCAGATGAATAGTAACAGGTGAATTATGTGATAATCCATATTGATATGCTAGATAGACACTGTGCACTCTATCACCTAATCCAGGAGCTGTGTACGGTCTAATACCTGCTCTCATACTACGAGATCTAAGTGCAATGTGTTTCAATGACTTTTCCTTTCAGTCAAATCACTATTATAAAACATATCAATTCTTTTTTTAGTTTCATGTCGTAAGTCATTTAGCATTGTAATAAGATAAGCAACATCACTTTCTTCTGAAGTATATCTTTCAACTCTTTTACGTTTACGATCCTCTAAATCCCACAATTGAAGATTAATAGCCTTTATAATATTAAGAAAATAATTATAATTAGTTTCATCTAGCTCGTGATATTGTTCAATTTCGTTCTCAACACTAAGACCCTTTTCTTGCTTAATTACAAGAATACTATGTCTATCAACATAATCACCAATACTTACATTAATTGCTATTTTCATCTTCTCTCAATGTCACTTTCTTCACATAATTCACCATACTGTATTTCAACTATGTGTGCCATTTCTGTGCCAACATTTGTTGTCTTATGCCACGATCTTTTTGGAATAACAAACGTAGAATGAGGTTCAATCAACCTTGTTCTTTTCATGCCATTAGATAATTCCAATTGTATCTTAATTTGACCTTCAAGTACATACCAATGTTCACTTCTATGCTCATGTTTTTGATCACTTAGACTGCATCCTGGATTTATAACAAGCTCTTTTACCTTTTGACCTATACGAGGCTGCTTATCATCTAATACTCTCCAATAACCCCATTCTCTTTCAGTCTTTTGTGTTTTCCATTTATCTAGAATCCAACTAGATGAATTTTTCTTATCATCTCCACCAACACCGAATGCAAATTCAACACTTGGATGCTTATTATATTTTTCATATTCAGGTGTCGTTGTATTATTTCGATCACCGCCGTTTGCAAATATAACATCAGATGAAGTGGTTTTTAGTATAAACTCAATAGCATCGCACGCAGTATTATCATCATCGTTAAATGGAATAATTCTATCTACCATATCTAGTGAACTAGTAATCATATATCTTTCATTGTATGGTAGAAACGCTGCACCCTTTTTACGTTCTAGCCATTCATCAGAATTAATGCCAACAAATAATTTATCACCTAGCCTTTTAGCTTCTCTTAAATAAGAAATGTGACCACTATGAATTGGATCAAATCCACCTGTAACTAATACTATTTTCATTGAACAATCTTCATCAACTCTTCTACATTTTCACCTTTGTTTGGAAGCTTGTCTTTTAAAAAGAAGTGAACAAAATTACACTCTTTAATTTTACTATTAGCAGTATATAAACCATTCCATTTCCAATGAAGATTTTTTACTTTCATTTTCTCTTCTTTAACCCATACATTCAGCAGAGTTTGATCTGTAGACCACTTCCATGCACCCATACCATCGATAAATGGTTTAAATTCTGGTCTTGAAAGAAATTGCTTAGGTGTTTCCCCGCGTAGATATTTTTCAATAGATTTGTTAAGAACCATAATTCCCATATTGTAAAAGTCAGCACCCGCAGGATTTTTCCAGTTAAAAAGTGGTCTTAGTGAATTCATACCATACTGCATCCGCGTATAATTAGCAAGCTTTTGCACATACCATTGAGGAATAGGCATTTCACGCTCTAATACGCCAGCAAATTCTGCAGAGCCAGCATCATCAAAAATAGATTCTGTACACTCAGGTCTAATCCATACATCAGCATCGATAATAGCTACCTTATCATATGTTTTAAGATATGTAAAAGCGTTTTCTTTTTCATAAATTGGTAAAAAACCACCATATTTTTCATATGATTCTTTACTACGATTTGTCACAAACGGATCTGGACGAATCATAAGAATTGGTGTTCGTTGAACTTCGTATGAAGCACCGATTCGTTTTGCGTATTCTTTTACGGATTGTGTGCAAATATCGTAAAGCTTAGAACGCTTTCCGGTATACACCTGGTAGATTAAAGTTTTCATCATAATACTCAATTATGTAATTTGCAATTTGCTTCGCCTCATTGAAATCATTTCGAAATCTATTAGACTTATGGCCGTTCTTGTTGAACCACTTTAGATTATCTATATCACTATTTAAACTTGATAAGTTGAATGAATTAGTATGAATTATTTCTTCATACCTAGATCGTAATGTCAATACACGAAAAAAATTATCCTTGGAGCTGTTGAGGCTCGTATTCTTCATAATCATATTCATCATCATACATTACTTCATTTAATATTCGTTTAGAGTCAATATCTTGAACCTCTCGGATTCTTAAATCTTTTGCTAAAGATTGACTTTTGTGTTTACCACGTTTTTTATTGCGGGGGTCGAATCTAGAATATTTTGCCATGTACCTTTCCTAATAGCCTAACATTTCTTTTGTCATTATATAATCTCGGACAAAGTCAGATCTTACAATATCTTCCCAGCCGAAATTTATTATCGTAAAGTTTTTTAGCTGTTCTACAATTTGTAAAAACTTTACAATCCCTTGTTTATCATCATCAAATTTAAAATCACTTTGTTTATAGTCACCACAAAAAATAATTTTACTATGTCTACCTACACGCGTTACAACAGAATCTAATTCATGAAAATTTAAGTTTTGCATTTCATCAACAACTATAATAGTATTATCAAATGTTTGACCTCTTATAAATGATGTTGACTCAAATTGAATCTGATTTGCTGTTACCATCTTGCTATATGACGTCTTATCACCGAAAAGTTCATGGCATATAGATTTATATGGAGTAGTAAAAGCTTCTTCTTTGGCTTCTTTATCACCAGGTAAAAATCCCATTTCTCTTGTAGGAACCATTGATCTTACTATTACTAATTTTTCCCATTCAGTGTCTTTATCAAGCACATCCTCTAATGCAAGATATAAAGCCATGAAAGTTTTACCAGTACCTGCTGTTCCAGTTAGTACTATATTATCACCCTCATCCCATACTTTATATGCTATTTCCTGATTTTTTGTTAATGGATCAAATTGAAGTAAATCATCCAATCTAACCGACATTGAATTATTAACAGACTTTTGTCTTTTCATTATGTTTGAATCTTACTATGTCTTCCAGATTGTTTATCTATTTTCTTAAGAAAATTATTCCATTCAGAACCAGCTTGGCGTCTTGCAACATCACCATGACCGGAAATGAATTTTGCTGTGGATAGTTTTTGCTTCCATTTACCTGATGATAGAAGCTCATCCCTCTCGGCAAATGAGAGTACCATTTCTTTCTCTTCGCCTGATTCTATATTAATCATTGTGTATGATGGCATTTTGTGTTGGGGGCCGAAGCCCCCTATCCTTTCTCCTATGCAGCTGTTTCCAACGTTGATTTTAAGAAGTCGCGTTTTCGTTTTAATTTAGATAATAGGTCTTTATTCTTTTTCATTTTAACCCTTTCTATATAATTATTCAGTTCTAACAAATCGTTCTTTAGTCTATCAACTTGGATTTTACTCATTTGTTCTCCCTTAGTTATTTGAGTATTAAATCTGGAAATGCCTCCTGTGTAAGTTTTTTGGTAATTCCCTTGATTGGCATTTTTTTATTAATCATGCCAACAAGAAGCTCTGCGTCTCGAGGATGGATTGTCTCGAGTATATCTAAAAACATTTTTTCTCTTTTGACTTTTAACATTTCTCTGCCTCTACCACCCTTAGCAAAGTAAGCTAGCTTTTTATTATGCTGAGACCATTCAGATGGGTGAGAATCAAAAGGAGCTGGTTCATATGGTACCGGTCCAGTAGGCAGTTCCCACTGAATAGCATCATCAAAAGTGCCACGTAAGATGTCTTTTAATGCCCAGTTATTATTTTGTTCTTGGAGAATTTTAATTTTGTCAGGACGTGATTTTGCCTTGACAACTTTATCAAGCACTTCATGTGCTCTATAACTTACTTTATTAACCATATCAAATGAAGTCCTTTACGTCTTCTAATAATCTACGACAGCGCTTATCAACTAGATATTGGAAAACCTTCTTAGCGTTTTCTTTTTTATCTTGGCTGTTAAACGTATTTATAATTTCTTGTTTTAGATCAGAAGGTGTTGATTCAAGATCTATTAATTTTCTATTACGCTGGATGTTACGAAGAACATCCTGTCC
>Ga0255751_10002956_pt1 | contig 15648 bp, 10 predicted proteins | sample 071ome_20_FD_179951 | JGI IMG/M metagenome (GOLD analysis project Ga0255751, IMG submission 179951) | Coastal salt marsh microbial communities from the Groves Creek Marsh, Skidaway Island, Georgia - 071412BT metaG (version 2) | ecosystem: Environmental > Aquatic > Marine > Intertidal zone >...
GCGGTGCTGTAGATGATTCTGAAGCATTAATTGGTAGAGCAGATTTTCAATTTGATGCTTATGCAGGTAATTGGGGAGGAGATAATACAAAAAATAAACCTGATTACGGAACAGCTTTTAGTGTTGCTAATACAGTTATGCAAGAAGCATTTGCACAAAAAACTGGTTCTTATACTTCTGATGGTGGAGTAACTGGTGTTATATACGGATTTACAGTAACAAGTAATGTAAGACGAGTAGATGAAGAAGGTATCGGACTAGCACGTTATAATTTTGATGCTACAATGACCTACAGGAGTTTAAATGACAGTTAAATTACAAGTAGAAATAAACCCAGAAGTGAACATAGACCAGGTTATTTTACCTGACGGTTCACTATTAAAAAAAGGGGATAGTGCTGAACTTTCTGAGAAAGATTGGCAACTTATTCAAAATAAAAAAAGTAGCGGGGTTGATTTACTTGTAATATGTGATGGTAAACCCCTAATTGAAGTAGAAGATTATTTTTCTGACGAAGAAGAATAAGGCAAGGTAGAAAGAAGGAGCTAGACAATGGCACAAAGCGTTGATGATGTTTTGATTGGTACAGGCGATTTATATGTCGCTGCTGTAGGAACTGCTTTCCCTTCAGACCCATCCACAACTCCAGCATCTGACTGGACACACGTGGGATATTCAGAAGACGGTTGGACATTTGAGATTGACCGAACATTCGAAGATATTATGGTTGCAGAGGAAATCGACCCAATCGACATATATAAAACAGCTCAAACCATTAATCTAAGCGGTGAATTAGCACAAGCCACATTGGAGAATCTCAAATATGCAATGTCTGGCGGAACAATAACAGAAGATGCGGTAAACAATCTAAAGACTTTTGTTCCTCCAACAACTGCGGGTTTCACAGAGTGGTCTATCATGCTAAGGGTACAAGCACCAGGTGGCGGTGGTGGAGCTTCTGACGATTATGTTAGAGAAGTTCAAATACCAAGGGCAGTATCAGTTGGAGCAATCCAAATGGCACACCAAAAAGCACCTAGTAAAACACTTGTAGCAGCTCAATTTAGATTATTAGTACCAGCTAGTGATAGTGCAAACGGTACAGACATATTCAAGATTGTAGACGAAACAGCTTAGACTAAATAGTAACTGAACAGAACAGGAGTAAGTGGAGGTTATGTCAGACAAACCAATTAAATTTAAAGACTTTGATGAGGCAGTAGAGGAACTAGATTTACCTGATATTGTCTTTGTTATCAAAGGTATTTCGTATTCATTACCAGCTCAAATATCTGCAAAAGCTGTATTAAAGCAGATGGAATTTTTTGCAGAAGATACAATGATTGAGCCTAACCAAATTCCTCAATGGTTAGAAGTATTAATAGGTGAACAAAACTTAAAAGGTATTGTTGATTCTGGAGCAACTTGGGAGCAAATAAATGATTTAGCTACATGGTTGTTACAACAATATGGTATTGCACCTGAAATGGATTTAGACGAAACATTAGAAAAAGTTATCGCAGATAAGGAATCAGGTGATAACCCAAAATAGCGTGGACTTTCAATGATGTTCTACTATTTTGGGCTTATATCGAATCTGATTTTTTAAATTTTTACAACATTGATAGTCCGTTAAAACTTCCATGGACTAAATTTCGTAGGCTTTTATTTGCTTTACCACCTGAAAGTGTTTTCTTTCGTGTTCTTCATCAAAAATCTGAGAGCGAAAATGAAGAAAAACAAGCTGCAGCGAAAACTCCAAATCAATGGGCTAAAGATAAGTTAAGACAAAGTCTTGGATTAAAACCAAGAAAATCTGAAAAAGCGATACCATTAGACGAATATCGTATGTAAACTTAAATCTATGATAGCAAGTTGTATTATATTTTTAGCTACGCTTTCTCCTTCAATGGATGAAAGTCATGTTATCGATATGTATATGAAGTGTAATGATACTGTTCCAGAAGTTATGCAACAACACGCTGAATTATATTATGAGTTTTTTGAAGAAGAAAATATTAGTACTGCTATTCGTATTGGCTGGTGTGAAAGTAGAGGAAACCATAAAGCAGTAAGAACGTCTGAAGGAAACAATGACACAGGGGTCATGCAATTTGTGCCGTGGACATGGAATTGGTTAGCTGAAATGGGATATGTACCTTACTGGAATACTTGGGTAGTAATGTATCGAGGTAGACCTTATACAAAACAAGAAGTATCAAAAACAAATGTAGGTTTTAAAATGGCTCAGGCACAGAAAACTGCTTATTGGAATATCAAAGCAAGTTCTATATTAGCAGAGGAAGTATATGGAAAAACTCAATGGAGAGATTGGTCGTCAAGCCAAAACTGTTGGGAGAATGAAACTAAGTGGCATAAATTATGGAAGGAGGAACAATATGGCTGAACTAATAGTGGTTTTGTCTTTCCTAGCAATTAATTGGTTAGCATGGTGGTTAATTGAAAATGACAAAATATAGACCACTACCTGATAACTTAACTATTATGCCTAGCAAGATAGAAGGACTAGGTTTATTTACTTTATCTGATATAGCTAAAGGAGAAAATTTAGGTATATCACATATTGTAGATTTAGAAACAGGAGAAATTGTTAGGACACCTTTAGGTGGTTTTGTTAATCATTCAGATAAACCAAATTGTGAAATAGTAAAAGTTGGTAGATGGTGGTATTTACATACGCTAGAAGATATTAAAGGTTTATCAGAATTGACTTTAAAATATACTTTATACAAAGTATGAAAATATTAAATTTATATTCTGGTATTGGTGGTAATAGAAAATTATGGTCAAATGAACACGATATTACTGCTATAGAATACAAAGAAGATATAGCCAAAGTATATAAAAGTTTTTATCCACAAGATAGAGTTATAGTTGCAGATGCACATGATTATTTATTAAAACATTTTGAAGAATATGATTTTATATGGTCAAGCCCACCGTGTCCTACTCATAGTAAAATTAGACAAATGGTTGGGTTAAAAAAAGGTGCTGAACCTGTATATCCTGATATGACTTTATATCAAGAAATAATATTTCTTAAACATCACTTTAAAGGAAAATGGTTAGTAGAAAATGTTGTTCCTTATTATCAACCACTAATAGAAGCTACTAAATTATCAAGACATTTATTTTGGTCAAACTTTGAATTACAACCACAAGATTTTCCTGAAGTTAAAATTAGATGGTCTAATAAAATATCGGATTTAGAAAACTATCATAAGATTTATATTGCTAATACTAAATTAAAAGATAAAAGACAGATATTAAGAAACTGTGTTTATCCACCATTAGGAAAGTATATTTTAGAACAATCCTTATCTTGATTTTATTTATTTATCCTGTGTAATTAGGTTATGGCAGAAAACATAGGTAAGTCTGGCTTAACAGGTCTATTACAAATATTTCCAAGTTTTGCTGGTTTCGGTACACAGTTTAGAACAGGTATGCGTGGGCAAGCACCAATGGTGGTGCAGTTTGCTCGTACATTAGGTGGACAGTTTTCTGCTGCATTTATAGCTGGTTTAGGCGTAAGAGCAATATCAAGAAACTTTTCAGATGTTGTTACTTCAGCTAGAGCCTTCGAAGATAGTTTTACAGGTGTTAGAAAAACTGTAGATGCTACTGAAGGTGAGTTTCAAATTTTAGCAGAACGTATTAGAGATTTATCAAAAGAATTACCAATAGCAGTAGAGGAAATAAACAGGATAGGTGAAGTTGCTGGTCAGTTAGGTATCAGTAAATCTGGATTAATTGATTTCACAGAAACAGTAGCTAAATTGGCTGCAACTACAACTATGTCATCTGAAGGTGCTGCTTTTGCTTTAGCCAGATTAGCCTCAATCGCACAACTACCTGAAAGCCAATTCAAAATGCTAGGTGGTGTTATCGTTGAACTAGGTAACAACTTTGCTACAACTGAAGATATGATGACAAACCTAGCATTAAGAATAGTAGGTACTGGTCGTGTAGTAGGTATGTCTGTTCCTGATATTTTTGCTATGTCTGCTGCTATTTCACAAGTTGGTGTTAGAGCTGAACTTGGTGGTACTGCATTAAGTCGTTTCTTAGTAGCAGTTCAACAAGCGACTAGAACTGGTGGTGAACAATTAAATACATTAGCTAGAGTTTCTGGAATGTCAGCAGATGAATTTAGAAAGGCTTTTGAAGAAGACGCTGCTTTAGCTGTAGCTGCTTTCTTAAATGGATTAAACCAAATGAAAGAAGATGGTGAAGATGTATTTGCTATTATGGAAAAACTGGGTTTAAATGCAGTTCGTGTTAGAGATGTTCTTTTAAGGTCATCACAAGCAGCACCAGAATTTTTTAAAGCTCTCGATTTAGCAAGAGCCCAAGAAGGTGTTGAAGACGCTGCTAATGCTTTAGAAGTAGAGTTTCAAAAAAGAGTAGAAACAACAACTTCACAATTAATTTTGATGGATAACGCTATTAACGATTTAAAAATTAGCTTAGGTGAAGCATTTTTACCAGCAGTTAAATCAGTAGCACAAGCAGTAGCAGGTTTGACGAATGCTTATAATCAAGGAAGTATTGCCATTAAAATGACAATATTTTTAGTTAAAAATTTAGGCTTATTATTAGTTTCAGGTGTTATAGGTGTAATGTCTTATAAAGCTGCTTTCGCTGTTTTAAAAACAACAATGCAAGCAACTTCTGTTTCTGTACTTGGTTTATCAGCAAGTGTTAAAACTTTAGCTGCTTCTTTCTCAGTTGCTTTAGGTGTAATCGGATTAATTGTTGCGAAGATAATAGAAGGACAAATAGAAACTGCCAACTTTATAGATGCAGTTGCAGAACTTAGAGCTAATATGTCTGAATTATCTCCAGAGCAAAAACTTAATTTATTAGAACAAATGTTAGGAGATAATCCTAGAGAAAAACTTAAACTATTAAATGATGCAGGTATTGATATTAATACTTTATTTGAAGCTATTAAAAATGGTGCAAATTCTGGTGATGCTTTTAAAATTAAAACACAAATAGCAGACTTACTAAAAGAAATAGATGAAAGTAAAGTCGGCTTGTTAAATGGTGTTAGTAATATAGATGATTTTAATGATGCACTAACTAGATTAGGCGGAACTGCTGCTATGAGAGATGCTGGTAATAGAGCTAAAGTAGACACGGCTCGTGTTCTATTAGGTATTATATCTACAATAGAAGAAAACGAACCGTTATTACAAGCCGAAGTAGAAGCATTACGACAATTAGGAATTGATGTTGGTACTAAAACAGGGGAAGGTATTGAAGAAGGAACTGGTGCTATTAAAAACGCATTAGATTATTTCAATACAAGTATAAAAGACGGATTGCGTGATGGTTTTAATGCTTTCTCAGATATACCAGAAGATATTGATACCAGCATAGATGAGTTTATTGCACAAATAGTTGTTAAGTTACAAAGGCAAACTGATTTTGAAGAAGCATTAACAGGATTAGCAGAAGCTGGTTTAGCAGGATTAGTTGAGGTATTTAGAAAAGAAGGAACTGGAACAACAAAACTAATTGAAGAAATATTAGCTGACCCTGATGGTATGGGTAGATTTATTGAAATGCTTATTGCTGAAAATAATCCTAAGTTTTTCTTAGAAACATTTGGTACTGCATTACCTCCTATATTTTCTGAAATAGAAAAAGAATTTGAAGAAGCTGGCGGTAAGATAGGTGCTTCATTCAACTCTGGTATGCAGAAAAATATATTAAGTCCATTTGGTACTGACGCACAATTCTTTACTGCTGAAAATATACCATTAAATTTTGCTAAACAATTACTAGATGACAAAAACATAAATATGACTAAAGATGATTTGATGACATTCTACGATAGAGTGTTTGTCAATTCTGATGTTAAAAGTGAAATAGACAAAATTACTAAGAATTTAGCTGGAGATTTTGTTTCTGAATTTGATGAACAAATGCAAGGTTTTGCAGATGTTGTTGATTTTATATCAGCTAGATTATCTAAACTATCTGCCAATAGAGGATTAGTTTCATCTACTGCTAACTTAAATAGATTATTAGACGAACAAGCTAACATTACTAACAATTTAGCAGATGCTCAAAAACGAGTTGATGAGTTAAGAGAAAGAGATGCACAAAGAACTGCTTCTGAACAATTAAGAATTAGAGATATAACTAGAAAAAGAGATTTTCTTAAAAAAGCGGTTGAAGAAGGTCAAGATGCTACTTTAGAATTAGCTGTTGCCGAAGAAGAATTAGCACAAGCAATTAAAGAAGCTGATGCTCCTACTAGAGAATTATTAGACGCTGAACAACAATTAACTGATTTACAGCAAAGAGAAAAAGATTTACCAAATGAAATAGCTGAAGCTAGAGATAACCAAGCACAAGCTACATTACGATTAGCCAGTGCAGAAGCTGAATTAATGACAATATCTCAAAGTCTTCCTAATTTAACAGCACAACAAGTTGCTTTCTTTACTTCAATAGCTACTTCTGCTGGTATAGCTACTTCTCAGGTAGATGGTTTGATATCAAAATATACAACTTTAAATTCTTTAAGTTCTACAGGAGCTATGACTGGTGGTTCATATACTGTTAAAGCTGGAGATACACTAGGTAGTATTGCTAATGCTTTAGGAATTAGTTGGCAAGATTTATATGAAAAAAATAAAAACATTATTGGTGGTAATCCAAACTTAATTAAGCCAGGGCAAATCTTAGGATATAAAAAAGGTGGCTTCTTACCAACAGGCGGTATGGGTGTAGTTGGTGAACGTGGTATGGAATTAATACAATCAACTGGTAGTGGTACAAAAATTACACCTATTGAAAACTCAGGTATGAGCTTAGGTGGTGCTAATGTAACTGTTAATGTAACTGGTTTCCCAACTGATACAATAGTTGCTAGAAATATTGCAGAAAATATTAGACGTGAATTAGTTAAGCTAGAAGAAGAAGGTAGAGGAGGATTGTTAAGTAGATGAGTTTAACAATAGGAAGATTAACAATAACATCACCTGCTACATTATCTATTGATGAAAGTGGTTTCTTATCTTTCTCAGGTAGATTAAATAATTCTGATATAGCAGATATGAAATATCTTAGAGATGAATTAACTGGTTTAGCTTCTATGGGAGAAACAGTTCCTTTTTCTTATACTGGAGATGATACATTAAATGGATATTGCCAGATAATTAATGCAAGTATTTCTATGCAAAAAATTAGTTTTGGTGGATTTGGTTATCGTGTTACTGTAAATCAATTAGGTGATGAAAATAATGTTAAATTCGAATCAAGGTTTTCTGGTGCAATATTGGATAATAACTTTGGTATAAGTTCTACAAGTAATGGACAATGGCATGGTTTACCTGTTGGACATTATAATTATGATGCTGAACAATCTTTTAGTACAGTAACTAGAACTACAGATGTAGGAACACAATATATTCGATATGGTTCTAATTTAAAAACTGGTTCTGCATTTTGGTCAGCAGACCAAGGAGATTTTTATAAAGGAAGTGCGAAGGTTGTTATTGGTAATAAAGTGAGAACTTCTTTATTTGTTCAATCACCAATCACAAATAGTTATATCACTAATGGAATAATTAAACTTGATTTCGGAGAAGGAGCTAGTGAAAGCAGATTTACTACAAGTATTTATGATGGTTCTGCTTTTAGTACTTCTAAAGAATATAAAATAGAAAGTGGTTCTTCATTAGCTGAATTTAGAGGTTGGAAAACATTATCAGTATTAAGAAATTCTCCAGAGCAAGTAGTTGTTAGATTAACAAGTCATTACAACGCAAATGGTAGTGGAGTATTAACTGCTGATTTCTCACTTCGTAGAGGTGCACACCACGCAACAATATTATTAACACAATGGACTTCTGCAAATATGAAAATAAGTTTAACTACACCAGAAGCTGGTACAGCAGAAGTAGATGAGAAATATATAGAATCAGATGTAAGTACAACTAGATATTTATTAGGTTCTGCAAATACAGTTACTTTTGATGAAACTAATGGCGGTATGACTAGAACTTCATCTGATAAATTTAGAATTATGGTTGGTTATGTTTTAGACGGTAGTAGTGCAAATTCTTTTGATACTGCTGCAAATGTATATAGCCAATATTTAGATAGTGTATACGAGATAGTTAAACCAGTTAAGCCATGAGCGTAACAGAAAAATTAATGGGAGATGGTCGTTTTGACCTAAGATTAAATGTAACTACTACGCCTACTTCTGTATTGAATAAGTTAGCTGGTTGGTCACATATCATTGTTACACCACAGCCTTTATCTCCAGACCAATTTGATGATAATACTATTTTAGAAAGTGCTAGATACACAGGTGTTATTTTAAGAAAAGAAACTGATGGAAGCACTATGACATTAGTTGGAAAAGGTTTAGGTGTATGGTTAGGAGATAAAGATAATCGTGGTCGTATGATAAATACACCAACTAGGTCTTTTAACAATGTTTCTCTAGCTACTGCTTTAGATAGTAATACAGTTCCTTATGGTATTTTAAGAGATGATGCTGGTAATACTGGTGGTTTAATTAAAGGAACAGTTACTGAAACAGGAACTAATTTTACTGGTAGATTTATTTATACAAATGCAAAAACAGCATTAGAACAAATATGTGTTGTTACTGATGCTGAATATAAAATAAAGCCAAATGGTGAAATTGATGTTGGTGGTGCTTCTGATTTATTTACTACAACGCCAACTACAGTAATTGTTAGAAATCAAGGTGGTGATGACCCAAATATAACTGGTGTTCAAATATCACAATTAAAATCTGAATTTAATGCGGAAGATTATGTTTCAGAAGTTAGATTATTAGGAGAAGATGCTGGATTTAGTGTAACAGAAGGTTTAGCTACACAATCATCTATACCGTATAAAGATTTATTTGGTAATGAGTTAAAAAGAACTGCTTTAGTATCTGAAGCAAATATTCCATACAATCAAAAAGATGTTAGAGCTACAGCCACATTAGATGAATTTAACAGAACAAAACAAACTATTAGATTAGTTACAGAAATATACGATATTAATGGGGAATATAATACTGGAGATTATGTTTATGTTTATGACCCTGATATTGATTTTGTTGATGAAACAAACGAAGTTGAATATCGTGGACAAACCATCCATCCTGTTTCAATTCGTGTGCTCGGAATTACATTTCCAATCTCTGCTGGTGCTGGTGTTTATCACAGAGATAAAGATGGAAATTATACAGATTTAAGTGGATATGTTGAATATGATACTGGCGAAGCAACTATTGAAGTTGGAGAAAGTCCAAGAAGTTTAATTGATGATTTAAAATATTCTGGAAGATTAATTCAAGATAAATATGCAGATTTAGGCTCAGTTCCAGATACACCAGGAAGCGTAGCTGGAACTGTATCTACATATCTAAATAATGAAGGTATTACAGAAGGTGCTATTGCTGTAACTTGGGACGAACCAAATAATACAGATGGTACTGTTATGACAGATGGTTACCAATATAGAATTAGATATAAACCAACAAGTTCTACTGGTTATCAATATGTTGCTACTGAATGGAACGATACAGATGTAACAATATACGGATTAATCACAGGAACTTCATATCATATTGGTGTAGCTGCGGTAGATACAAAAGGTTATGAAAGTACTTATAGTGCAAATATAACTGTAGCTATTCCACCAGATACAACTGCTCCATCTCAACCTAAACAAGCAGATACTATTGCTACTTCTCCATTAAGAGTTTTAATTACACATAGTTTAGGTAAACAAGGCGAATTAAATGATTACACATTAGAAAGAGATATAGAAAGATTAAATGTTTACGGTTCAACAACTTCTGGATTTACTGTTAATAGTGATAGTAAGTTAGGAGAAATACCTGTTACCTATGCAAACATATTTTCTGAAATTCCTGTTCAAGGTGTTATATCTTTAGATTCAACTGATGTAAGTTATTTTAGATTTACTGCGGTAGATAGAAGTGGTAACGAAAGTGTTCCTAGTACAGAACAAAGTGCTAGTGCTGAATTAGTAGATTCACAACATATAGCTACTGCTGCTATTGCTACTGCTCATATCGGTGAAGCACAAATAACAACTGCGAAGATTGGTGACGCACAAGTAACAAATGCTAAGATAGATTCTTTATCAGCAGATAAAATAACTGCTGGAACAATAGATGCAAGTGTTATTACTGTTTCTAATTTATCAGCAGATAATATAACTGGTGGAACATTAAGTGCAGATAGAATATCTGTTGGTTCTTTAGATTTTAATAAATTAAGTGCTGGTTCAATAAGTATTGTCGAAAGTATGATAGCTAATAGTGCTGTTAGTAATTCTAAAATTCAAAATAGTGCAATAGACGCAGCAAAGATAGCTAGTAACGCAGTAGAAGCTGCGAAGATAGCTGCTAATGCAGTTGTTGAAGCTAAGATAGCAAATAATGCTGTCACAACTCAAAAAATTATAGATAACGCTATTAATTCAAATAAAATTGCAACAGGTGCAATTATAGAATCAAAATTAGCAGATGGTTCTGTAACTGATGCAAAGATAGGAAATATAGACGCAAGTAAAATTACAACTGGAACATTAAATGCTGGTTTAATTGGCGGTGGAGCAATTTCTATGACATATAATATAGGAACAAGTTTAGATGTCAATGCTCGTAGTGGAAATTTCAATACTTCTATGACCACATATATTATAAGAAAATATGACAATAGTAATTCATATTATCAACTTGGAGCAAGTACACATTATTTAAGACCTAATGGTTCTACTTCTGGTCTTCAACTAGACGATACTGGTATTTCATATATCAGAACAGGTTTAGAACCTACAAATAGTAGTAGTAGAAGATTAGGTAGTAGTATATATCCTTGGTCAGAAGTTTGGGCTTTAGATACTTCTATTAACTATTCTGATATCACTAAAAAAACAGATATTGAACCAATTAATTTAGGATTAGATTTTATTAATACTTTAGAACCTATTGAATATAAATGGATAGATAAGGGCGATGGCGAACCAGGTGTAAGGGTACATACTGGTTTTTCTGCACAAGATATTAAAAGTAAATTAGATAATTATGCAGGAGCAGAACAAGATTATGCAATGTATGTTTATGGAGGATATAGTTTTGATTCTACAGGACAAGTTATAGATGATGAAACAGGAGAAAAAGAAATTATTACAGAAGATATGGCTGGTGTACATTCTTTAAGAATGGCAGAGTTAATTCCTGTATTAGTAAAATCCATACAAGAATTAACAGCTAGAGTTGAGGCATTAGAAACATGAGTTTAACTACACATCAAAATACTTCTGTTCAATTATTAACTAGCCCAAGCGGTTCTGATGCTTGGACTTTTGAAGATGGTGTATCTGGAATACAAGTAGGCAATGCTACTGTACATATAGAATCTGCTGGTGTAACTGGTTCAAACGCTTTCTTGTATTTGGACGGCATGTCTGTTCTTTCTAATCAATCTTTAACTCTTGGTACAACACAAGAACATCCTGTTTACTTAGCTGCTTATGGTGTCCCTGCTATCAAAATACAAACAGATGGTATGGTTGATATTCTTTCAGCTAAATTAAAAATTAATGGAAATACAGGTACAGCAAATCAAGTTTTAAAAACAGATGGATATGGAAATATTAGTTGGTCTAATCCACAAACATTACCTAATTCATTTAATACAATAACTGTAGGTGGAACTGATATTGTTTCTGATAGTACTTCAGATACTTTAGAGTTTATTGCTGGAAGTAATATTACTTTAACAGCAGACGCTATTAATAAAACTTTAACTATTGCTGCAACTGGTGGTGGAAGTATTGTTGATACTGACACTTGGCGACCAGGCTGGAAAGGTTTACCATTTGTTCAATATACAGGTACATCTGACAAAATAGAAGCTGAACCTTATTTTATTAATGATGGAAGTTATGCAAGAGAAATACAAGTATGGGATTTTATAGATTCAAATGGAAACGATTTAAGTTTCTTTCCTTCTGCTAAGTCTGATGGTTCTACTTTACAAGTTTCTTTACTTGATAGTAGTGGAAATTCATATAACCTAGATGCTGAGGAGATGTTAGTATAATATGCCAACAATAATAGAAAAGAAGCCAATATCAGTTACTTATGATGGTGACGGTAATCCTACTACGTTTGTTGAATTTGAAGATACAGTAACTAATAGACACGTAGTTCCAATTATACATGGTGGTACTGGAGCTGATAGTGCTGCTGATGCTAGAACAAATTTAGGCTTAGGCGGTTTATCTACATTAAGTGAAATAACTGTCAATGAATTAGCTAATAATATTGATGCTACTGACATAGGTTTTATAGCATATAAAGCTGCTGAATTAGAAACAGAAAGATATATTAATGGTGTAGCTTTTGATGGTTCTGCTGATATTGTTTTCGATACAGATGATATTAGTGAAGGTACAACTAATTTATACTTTACAAATGTTAGATTCGATACACAGTTAGCTACTAAAGATACAGATGATTTAACTGAAGGCACAACTAATCTTTATTATACTGACGCTAGAGTTAGCTCATATTTAACTACAAACAGTTACGCAACTCAAACTTATGTAGATACAGAAATTGCAAACTTAGTTGATTCAGCACCAGCTACTTTAGATACACTTAATGAATTAGCAGCTGCTTTAGGAGATGACGCTAACTTCTCTACAACTATTACAAATAGTATTGCAACTAAATTAGCAATATCAGATTTCTCTACATATTTTGATACAGATTTCGCTTTAAAAGATACTGATGATTTAACAGAAGGTGTTACCAATTTATATTACACTTCAACAAGATTTGATACAGATTTTAGTGGTAAAACAACAACTGACTTAACAGAAGGTACAAACCTTTATTATACAACTGCAAGATTTGATACAGCTTTCTCAGGAAAAGATACAGATGACTTAACTGAAGGATTAACAAATCTTTATTATACAGATGCTAGAGTTGGTTCTTATCTAACAACTAACAGTTACGCTACACAAACTTATGTAGATAATGCTGTAGCAACAGAAAATGAAATAAGTGAAATGAATGATGTCACTTTGACATCTTTAGCAACTGGAGAATTTTTACAATACAATGGAGCAGTTTGGGTTAATGTAGTTCCAGATACAGATGATATAACAGAAGGAACAAATTTATTCTATACACAAGCTAGATTCGATACAGCTTTTACTGCTAAAGATACTGACGACTTAACAGAAGGTTCTACCAATCTTTATTACACAGACGCAAGAGTAAGTAGTTATTTAACAACAAATAGTTACGCTACACAATCATATGTTGATAGTGCTGTAGATGCTGAAAATGAACTATCTGAAATGAATGATGTTTCTATAACAACTTTAACTACAAGTCAATTTTTACAATATAACGGAGCTAATTGGGTAAATATCACAATAGATACAGATGATGTTGCTGAGGGAACAAATCTTTATTACACAAGCACTCGGTTTGATACAGACTTTTCTGGAAAAACTACAACAGATTTAACAGAAGGAACTAATCTTTATTACACAACTGCTAGATTTGATACTGCTTTTAGTGGTAAATCAACAACAGATTTAACCGAAGGTACTAATCTTTACTATACAGATGCAAGAGTAGGTTCATATTTAACAACTAATAGCTATGCAACACAATCTTATGTAGATACTGAAATAGCTAGTTTAGTTGATTCTGCTCCAGCAACATTAGATACATTAAACGAATTAGCAGCTGCTCTTGGTGATGATGCAAACTTTTCAACTACAATAACAAACAGTATTGCTACTAAGTTAGCTATTTCTGACTTTTCAACATATTTTGATACAGACTTCGCATTAAAAGATACAGACGATTTAACTGAAGGTGCTACAAACTTATACTTTACAACTGGAAGAATAGATACACATTTATCTGGCGGTAATGGTATTACATATACAACTGGTGCTATATCAGTAGATGCAACTGTAATAACAGGACAAACTGCTGAAACAACAATAGATGAAACAAATGATTTAGTTTTAATATACGATAACTCTGCTTCTGGTCTAAAGAAGATGACTGTAGCTAACTTATTAGCAGGTGCTGGTGCTGGTTCAATGTCTAGCTTTACAATATCTGATGGCTCAAACACTTCAACAATTATTGATTCTGATACTTTAACATTTAGTGGAACAACTAACGAAGTAGAAGTATTAGTTAGTGGAGATTCTCTAACTATAGGATTACCAGATACAATCGTTGCAGATGTTACTGGCGATATTGATGGTGCAATTATTATTACTGGTAAAAATGAAAGTGGTTCTACTATAGGTGCAGGTTTACCAGTTTATATCTCTGGTCAAGCATCTTCTGGTACAGAATTTACAGTAGAAATAGCAGACGCAGATGGTTCTGGAACAATGCCAGCTATTGGTATTACAACAGCTTCTGCTAGTAATAATGCTTCAGTATCAATATTAACTTTCGGTAAATTTGTAGGTTTAGACACTTCCTCATTCTCAGTCGGAGATTCTCTTTATGTATCAACTTCTGGAACTTTAGTTAATACTCCTCCTACAGGAGAAAGTTCTTTACTTCAAAAAATTGCAAAGGTAACAAGAAGCCACGCAACAGATGGTGCAATATTTGTTCAAGGTGCTGGTAGAAGTAATGCAGTACCTAACTTAGATGATGGCGATATATTTATAGGTAACGCTAGTAATCAATCAAGTACAGCAAGTTTTAATACATTAACAGACGCAAGAATAGCTTTAGCTAGTATAGACGATTTAAGTGATGTAGATACAACTACTTCTGCTCCAAGTACTGGTCAAATATTAAAATGGGACGGAAGTAATTTTGTTCCTTCTAATGAATCTGGTGGAACAGTTACTGAAACATTTAAAACAATTTCTGTATCTGGTCAATCAGATGTAGTAGCAGATGGAGCTACAGATACTTTAACTTTCTCTGCTGGTACAGGAATGACAATTACCACAGATGCTGGCACAGATACAATCACTTTTGAATCATCTGGAGGTGGTGGAGGTGGAAGTATGCCTGTTGTCTTATCTGGAGCAACAGACGACCCAATAGTTTTATCAAGTGTTACAACTGCTGGTTCTTTACCATTTACAGATTATTTAGGTGCAACAGATAATATAGATTTAAGTACAACACAATCTACAGCAACAGTTTTTACAGACAACGACTTAGATACAAAAGTAGAAGTAGAAAGAACTACTGATGATGACACTATATATTTAAAAGCTGGTGGAACAGATGTATTAACAGCTACAAGTGCTGGAGTAACTGTAGCAACACAAACTTCTGGAGATAACTCTACAAAAGTAGCAACAACTGCTTATGTAGATACTGCACTTAGCGGTATAAGTTCTAATTCAGTTTCAGACGCAGATGCTGATACTTTAATACAAGTAGAAGAATCGGCAGATGAAGATATTATTAGAGTAGATACTGCTGGTCAAGAAAGATTAACAATAGATAATAATGTTTCTATGTCAGCTAGAGGTGGTTTCTTTACACATCAATTAACAATGGATTCAAATGAAACATTTACAATC
>Ga0255751_10002965_pt1 | contig 15622 bp, 8 predicted proteins | sample 071ome_20_FD_179951 | JGI IMG/M metagenome (GOLD analysis project Ga0255751, IMG submission 179951) | Coastal salt marsh microbial communities from the Groves Creek Marsh, Skidaway Island, Georgia - 071412BT metaG (version 2) | ecosystem: Environmental > Aquatic > Marine > Intertidal zone > Salt...
AATTTAGATATTAACTTCACCCGCTATGATAGCCATATTACAAATTAATGGAAAACAGTATAAAGTTTCTAAGGGAGATAAAGTTCTCATCGATTCTAAAATTGATGTTGAAAATGGGAAAACCATCAACCTCGATCAAGTTTTAGCAATTTCTGATAATGACAAAAATATTTTTAACCCTAAAGAGCTTGAATCATTTGTTGTAAAAGCAAAAGTTATTGATCATTCAAGAGATAGTAAGGTAACTATTATAAAGAAAAAAAGAAGAAAGGGTTACCAACGTAAAATGGGTCATCGCCAAGATTTGACGATGATTGAAATCCAATCAATTGGTAGCTCAACTAAGAAAAATACTTCAGAAAAAAAATCTAAAACTACTAGCTCTAAAAAAGCTACAACCCCCAAAAAGGAGAGTTAATCAATGGCTCATAAAAAAGGTCAAGGTAGTTCCAGAAATGGAAGAGACTCGAACTCAAAAAGATTAGGTGTCAAAGTTTCTGATGGTCAATCTATTCTTGCTGGAAGCATTATTGTTAAACAACGTGGAACAAAGTACCACGCCGGCTTAAACGTTGGTAGAGGAAATGATGATTCTCTTTTCGCAAAATCTCATGGATATGTCAAGTTCTCCAAAAAAGGTTCTACTACCTTTGTTAATGTTGTTGAAAAAAATTAATCATGCGCAGGCCTAAAATATCTCTGATTGGTGGAGGACAAGTTGGAGGTAATATTGCTCTCCTTGCTGCACAAAAAGAATTAGGTGATATTACTATCATTGACATTCCAGATTCCGAAAATTTTATTAAAGGAAAAGCTTTAGATATATTGCAACTTTTACCATTAGAAGGATACGATGTTAAAATTAATGCATCTTCTGATTTTTCTGATATCCAAGATTCTGATGCTATAGTTATTACTGCTGGATTTCCAAGACAACCGGGAATGAACCGTGAAGACTTATTAAAGAAAAATCTGGACATTATATCTAATGTTGCAAAACAAGTTAAGACACACGCCCCCAATGCTTTTGTTATTGTTGTATCCAACCCTCTTGATGCAATGGTATACGCCTTTTATAAAGTCTCTGGTTTTACAAAAAACAAAGTTGTTGGAATGGCGGGTGCATTGGATAGTACTAGATTTCGAGCTTTTATTGCTGAGGCTACCGGATTGTCATCTCAAGACATCAATTGTATGGTTTTAGGCGGGCATGGAGATACTATGGTGCCTGTAAGCAGATTAGCTACTATTGGAGGCGTTCCTCTTACGGCCATCCTTGACAAGCAGACTATACAATCTATTGAAGAAAGAACACGTTTTGGGGGTGGAGAAATTGTAAAACTTTTTGGTAAAGGTTCCGCTTTTTATGCTCCTGCTCAATCTTCTGTCGAAATGCTTGAAAGCTTTATTAGAGACAAAAAAAGAGTGATTCCTTGCGCTTCTCTTTGCGATGGAGAATTTGGTATTGATGGATATTTTATTGGAGTTCCTACAGTAATCGGTGCTGGAGGAGTAGAAAAAGTTATTGATTTTGAGTTAACTGATTCTGAAAAAAGAGCTTTAGAAGATACCATTACAGCTGTTAAAAAAACTGTTCAAGAAACAGGTCTTTAATTTTTTAAGGAATCAACCTTATAAAAATAGGTTGATGATCAGACAATACATCATCAATTTCATTTCCAGTTAAACCGGTTTCTGTCAACATATCAACAACACCCCCTGTAGCGCTTTCATAAGAAAACATGGATTCGCTAATGAAAATGTGATCTAAGTGTGCTGGATCATATCGATTTCTCCAACCCTGCCATGAATATTTTGTAGCCTGCTGTTGAAAAACTGCCTCATCTATTAACTTAAAATATCCATCATTAATTGAGGGATCGGAAAGAGGAGCAATTGCTGGATTTGCGATTGACTGGTTCCCAACATTATTAAAGTCACCCGCAATAAACACATTAGCTTGCTGACGATTATTTGCATAATAGTCTTTCAAAAGAGAGCTTGCTGCATATCTTCTAAAAATTTCTGAACCGGGATTATCTTTTTCATTTTCATATTGATCATTTCCACAACATTTGTAATGGACGCCAATTAAATAAAAATCAAATGTTTTAGACCCATTTGACCATGTTAAATAATTTTCCATTGGTGGTCGACTCGCAAACTGATAGGTTGCATTGTTTGCATAATCCATATCTCCATCATTTGAATTGGGAGTATTAGACCACAATTCATTTTTGCTATTAAAAGTAATGGTACCACAACTTGAACAATCAGAATTAGTAGACTTATATAGAAGACCAAAATGCATATTTTGCGTTGTGGATGAAAGTACCAACGAATATTCTGGCAACTCGTTAGCTAACGCAATTAACTGATTTTTATTTTGAATTTCTTGGAAAAAATAAACATCGGCATTCCAGTTAGTTAATAAAACTTCTAAATAATCATTGGTTTTAGAACTCTGAGGGAAGGTTTGAATGTTCCATGAAATAATTTCAAGCTGATTTGGAGCGTCAAAATTTGTTGCGCTTGAAAATGTAATTTCATTTCCCCCTCCGTCCCCAGGATCCGTAGGGTCAGTTGGAGATCCACCGCTACCAGAGGAACATGAAAAAACAAATACCGTGAAAAAAAGAATTGAAAAAAAGTTTTTAATTTTCATAAATGTAATTTAATAATAAAACTCCCACCTGCGCTAAACTTTGTGGAGAACATTTATCTGGGGTGTCTTCAGTGGTGTGCCAATAATTATAAAATTCGTTAGGATAATCAAAATCAATAATATCAACTGCTGGAATTTTTGCTATATCATTTAAAGGAATATGATCATCATAGATTTCATATTTTATCATTTTAGAGAATGACTTTAATCCCAATCTTTCTGCTAAGTCCCAAAGCTCTAAAACAAAATTTTTATTTTTTTGAAATGAATATCTTTCTATCGGTAGATTAAGTCTTTTGTCACCCACCATATCAACAATAATTGCTTTTTCAGGTTTTATTTTTAAAGGCATATTTCTTGAAAAATATTTAGAACCTTCAGCAAAAGTCTCAGAGTTTCCTTTGATTCCAACATCTTCAGCGTCGAAAAAAACTAGGTCAACCCCAACACTTAAATCATTGGATAAATTGTTAGCAATTTCCATTAATACCGCAACCCCGCTCGCCCCATCATTGGCGCCAACAACAGGTTGTTTTCTTTTTTCGACATCCGTTTCTTCATCAGCGAAAGATCTAGTGTCCCAATGAGCGCCTAATAAAATTCTATTGGAAATTTCTGGATTGAAGCTAACATAATAGTTTTTTCCATTCATTTCTTGATTAAGTAATAAATTAAAATATCTAAAATTTTGAGTTTTGACTTCCATATTAAGTTTCTCAAAAAAATCTAGGAGGTAATTTTCAAATTTTATATGTCCTTCAAGTCCTGGGCTTCGAGGCCCTAAGTCACATTGTTCTAAGATATAGGAGTATGCTCTATTCCCATCAAATGAATAGGGTATTATGGGTTTAATATTGCTTTTTGATGAGCACCCAAATAAAAATAAAATAATTAATAAGTTCAGTTTTTTCATTATTCTCTAATCACAACATTTAAATTAATCCCAAAATCTCTATCAACTCTTTTGCCTGTTAATCTAGTTTCATTTTGTCGATACTCATAAAAAAGACTTCCCGAAACATTTTCTGTTATAGCATAAGTTGCTCTTAGGACAGCCTTGTTCGTTTTATTAAAGTTTTGCTGAGCAAAGTTAATTCTATCTTTAGATCCCTCTTCATTTTTATTGGAAGACTCAAGATTAAGCGTGAGATTAAAATTATTATTTAAAAACACATTTCTGTCCGTAAATGGTAAGGAAAAACGGATTCCCTTCGAAAAATTATAGGTTATACTTCCTAAAATGCTATTGTCTGAAACATATGATAGACCAGTAGGAACCTCATCTAAGGTATAGCTTATATTATTTCGGAGGTTAAATGAAACTCCATTTTTTAATGAAGCTGTTACTCCGATGAGTGGACTGAAAGAACTAACCTTTTTAGAAATCAATAAATTATTATTATAACTATCAATAATATTTGAAATAGAAAATAGTTTAAACTGGTCGGTGTTAGGATCTGAAAATTTCCATGAAGCAAGCTGTTTGCCGGAAAATGAGTGCTCTAAAGAGACGCTAGAAAAATAATTATTCAGTATTTGTATTTTTTCTAAACCGCCTATTCTTAAAGACCAGTTTGAAAATGGAAAACCTTTGTTCAGTCTTTTACCAAATGAAAAATAATCTCTTGTGATTGATCGGGTATCAACACCCGAACCATTTAATATTGAAGATATATTTTCATTAAAGGATAAAGATAAAGATGTCGCATTATTAATTTTAATACCAGACCTAATTGACAAACTTTTTTTAATATCATCAACCCCCGTATTAAAACCAACTTCGGGAGCATAAGACATATCCAAGTTATCATTTAAGCCTAGTTTATAAAAAACAGGAATAGAATTTTGTACGCCATTATCACTTAGGTTAGTATTGGTATTGAATGTAACGGTAATTGGTTGAATTTTCTTAGTAGCCTCATAAATTCTTTCAACAATAAGGCGATCTTTAATCAAATACTTTTTCGCTTTCTCTGAATCTACCTTATCCGTATCGTCTTCTTGGTTTTCTATCTCCCTTATTCTAGTACGAGATCTCGATGAAGATTTTGACTTTGATGGGGGATCATAAAACTGCTCCATAATAGTAGTTGGAGATAAATTAAAATTAACGGAATTAGATTTTGTCAAAACTAAATTAGCACCATCCACTACTGATGATAGGGGCTTATTCCATGAATAATTTGCATTGTAATTAAAGGTAGGGGAAATCCATTCAAACCAGTCAGGAGAAAATGACGAGCTAAATGATTCAGTATTTTGTACAACTGATCCGATGCTAATTTTTTGAAGAACTTCATTGCGATATTCTGACAAATCACTATTCACATTTCTTGTATAATTTAATTGAGTGTTATCAAAAACTTTGTAACTCAATCCAAAGGTTCTTGTTAAACCTAAATTAAAATCTTCCAAATTATTCTCTGCTGAACGTGTTTTCTTATCAGTTAAATTTCTAGAAAATATCATAGAAGAATTAAAATTCGTTGGGGTGTAAAAGAATTTAGTTTCTGAAATTTGATTACCGACTAGCGGTATGCTTTTTGTCCACCCAAAAATTTTAAGATAATTGTCACTTGGAAATTGCAGGTTGTATTTAATATCTCCATTAATTTTGTGAATATTGACATGTTCCATAATTTCATCAGATCGTTTCTGACTCGATAAATTGATTGAACTACTCATGTTATCAATCGTATAACGCATTATCGGATTTTGAGACTTCACCCTCTTGGATATTGCAGATGAAACTCTAATAGTTGACGTTTTTTTCATAATAGAATCTGGAACAGAACTTTGATTCGTCCGAACATCAGAGCCGGGAAAATATTTTGGTGTATTATTTTGCATTGAGTAAGAAGTTGAAAGTGGCATTGAAATACCCCATTCTTTCGGGAAAAATCCTCCTAGCTGAAAATTATTAGATACTAGCAAGCTTTCGTTTGAATTATTGGATCCAAGTCTTTCCTGTAGCACGCGGAAATCAGCATCTTTTTTGGTATAGCTAAAATTAGATTCGCTAAAATCAGATAAGTTAAATTGGCTACGAACTCTCATAGCATTACCTTTATCTTTTTTGACTCCGCTTAGTCGAAGTTCATCTAGCCAAATTTCTCCAGAAATGGGATTGTTTGAATTATTCTCTACTCCAACAACGAAATATTGAATTCTCGATAAAGAAGGTTGACCAAATACTTCAATTTTTTGTAATAGTTCATTATTTAAATCAAATAATTCATATCTTTTATAATTAAGAGAATCAGTAAAGGTATCATTCGGATTAATTAATTGAATGCTTTCTGGTTCTGAATTCTTCAATTGCGTTATCCAGTCTAAATCGATTTTCAAATCGTTTCTACCAAGATCTTCATCCCAACCTCGGTAGATTTTTTTGGTCACTTTATAATATTCATCTCCGGCCCCGAACTCAATGAAAAAATCCAAATCAGATTCATCAATATTTGAAAATTCACTATTTCCATAAATGAACATCTTCATTAAATCGTACATCAAATAACTTTGCCCTCTTTTGGGATCAAGGGTTATTATTTTTTTTGCTGCGCCTTTATAGTTTGGATACAGGTTATCGAACTTTAAAACTAAGGATTGTTCTTTAGATAAAATTTGATTTATCTCATCATACTCCCCAAAAACTCCTTTGGGTGGAATATAATCGGGGTTATCTTCATCATTAATGACTGTAACAATAAAAGTACTATCTTGAAGGGTATAATTGTTATAATCAACTAACGAAATTCCCACTTCCTCCCAAGAATTTCCTACCAATTCAACTTTTGCAATTTCTAGCTTAGTAGCTTCGGTGATTCCACTTAAAGCTAATCGCAAATATTTAATTTCACTTAATGAAACATCATTGATATGATCAAAATGACTAATTGGAATTCGTATTAACTTCCAACCAGTTTTTTGTCCCTGGAATTCAGTTTGCCCAGCTACATAAGTAGAGTCTGATAGCGAAATCGTTTTAGAATAAAATGAATTAGTTCTGTCTAAGAAACCTGAATTATCCAAATCTTCAGAATCTGGATATTTACCCCCAGCTTGGATTCTAACTCCTGTTCCATTCCCTTCTGTTCCATTCACCATTGAATAATCATTACTTCCCTCAATATAATCCCAATTATCACCATTGGGGTCTGAGGAGTTTATATCAGAATATGCATTAATTAGTACTGTTTCGCCGCTAGCAAAATATTCTAAATAGGTTGGTCCTTCTGGATCTAAACATTGACCCCAGCCGTTTTCATAGTCATCAAAACACCCATCTAATCCAGTATCTTCATTTTCCTCAAGAAAACCATTACCTGAAGCAAGACCAGCTTCGGGGACATCTTCATCGTTCAATTTTGAATTTCCGTCATAATCTTCGCTTATTTTTCCCAAGTCTATAGTTAAGTTACCAGACTCTCCTCTCAACCAAATTTCAAAAAATTTTGTTTTAGTTTGATCGTAATCTCCAACAAACATCGGGGAAATTATTCCTGCCCATAGTGAATCACTTTCTGTTGATTGTTGAGATAATTTTGGTTCGACATTAAGCACCATTACATCAGTAGTTAAATTTTGAGCTCTTTGTGAAGTTGAAACATTGGGCCAAATACTGTTGGTAAGAACTTGCGCATAAGGATTATACCAGAACATTCTCATTCGATTTTCTTGCTTGAATTCTGTCATTGTATCTGAATTGATTGGGGCAGAGGAGATATGCCAGAATCTCCTTAAGATCGAGGGATTTGTAACTCTTTTAGATCCCTCAAAATCATCAATATATGCTACTCCATTATTATCTCCAGTACCTGGACTTGAAATTGAATTAGGATTCGGAAGAACTTGAGCGAATTCTCCTTCTAAAGTAAATCCAGATAATTTTTCTGAATTAACAAAGGATAAATTGTTAATACTTCTAGACAATTTTTCAAAATCCTGTTGATATCTTCCGTTGATATCCCATATAAAATTATTTATTGGTTCATAACCAACTTCGACTTTTTTGTTCACAATATCTTGATTGTAATAAAGGGCAGTCATTCCTACAAATGAATCATCATTGATATCAAGTTGTGCTCTAGAGCCAATCATCATTTTTCGATCAAAAGTCACAAGCTCATGTTTATCATAAGAAATATCGAGTTCTCCTTCGGGGTCGATATTTTTAAGAATCATAATCATTCCAGAAAAATAATCAACTTGATAGTCACGCCCTTTTTGCAATTTTTCTCCATTATAATAAAGCTCTTCACTTCCTTCTACCAGAGTAAATCCTAAGTTAATAACGGACTTAGGTGAGGTATATTCAATATTAAAGGTAAATCGTGAGTCGCCCGTAAAATCGGATCGATTTGTAGAGGTATACATTTCTCCCTCTCTTAACAGGTTTCTTAATTCTTCGCTAGAGTTCCCACCTGGAAGTTTTTCATCTGATACAAAAGGTAACAAAAAAGGTAAATGAATTTCTCCAGTTTGTAAGTTGATAATATTTGGATTGTTATAGTCAATATTTTCATCGGGCACTATTTCCCCTGCTGAGTTATAATTATCTAAACCAAAAAGGTGGAGGTAGGTTTTCCCAGCTTCCGTTCTATCGCTTACTGGCGTAATCAAATTATCCACGACGCTCACTTTAAGGTTAGTAGGATCTATATTAAAAGATCCTAAAGAGTAAACATTTTTAAACATCAAATCCCAGGTTGGATGGTTAGGATGAGAAGATTGGGCTTTAACCATTTTTAAAACTAAAGAGGAATTGGATTCACTTATACCTGATCCAATTTGAACAATCAGTTGTCCAGATTCTCTATCAACTATTTCAAAATGTGCAGCTATAATTTCGTTTTGTAGAGAAGACTGCATTCTAACAAATCCCAAATCTTCATTAACAGAATAATCAATCCCTCTTTCTAGTTTGATAAATGAACCTTCTTTATTATCGTTCGCAAAGGATGATAAATCGAGGGGGTCAATATAAGCAGTTCCAGGATCCGCTTGGGGATTATTTGAAGTATCTATTTTATATAGTTCAAGATTCCTAATGACAACATTACCAATAGAGTGCAAACCAGAAACCAGCGGATAGTAAGATGGTATGGATACCCCAAATCCATTCTCACTTTGAAATTCTACTCCATTTCTAAACCATTCGTGCAAAAAGAAGTATAAATTCTTTCGATAATCATAATCAGAAATTTGGGTGATTTTGAGCTCAGAAGATCCCTTATACTGCTGGGATTCTTTTTGAGTTTTTTCTAATGAAGCGATGCTTGTAATATCAACCGGACCTAGTCGAGTTAAAGCTTTTATACCAAAAAGACCTCTATTTTGACCTGAAAATGTTACAAATTCTGTTCCGGGAAGAGAAAGCGAAATATTTCCTGCTTCAAGTTTTTGCAGGATATCATCCTCGTCGCCTTGATAATCCACTCGAATGGTATTTTCCCAGTCAAAATCTCTCTCGGAATTTTGATCTAAAGAAATGGTAATTCTTTCTCCAACCTTTCCCTGAACATTCAATTGCTGCTTCTGATCAAACTTAAAATTTTTGGTTTGTTGCTCTCGATATGAAGATCTAACCAATTCTTGATCTTGATTAACGAGCTTACCTGAAATATTAATATTTCCTTGAACTCTAAGTGAAGCTCTACCGAGTCCACCCAAATCCAATCCTGCTATTTCTACAAAACTATCTTTGCTTTTTACATAGGTAGTATCGGAACTTGATAAAGCAAAAGATTGAAAAAGAGCTTTCTCTCTATTGAATTTTATCAAAGAACTGAGATAATCATCTGTGGAGAAATAGGTAGTATATTGAGGTTCAATAAAACTATTTTTTTTAATAGAAATTATTTTTTGAGAAAAATCAAATTGAAAGATTGTGTCTTTATTTTTATTACTCAGTTTAAATAGACCTATGGGGTAATTGGATATATCATTCAAACAAAAATTTGGACCTGAAGAATCTTCAAAAACGTAAAAACTTCTTGAATAGTTAATATCTGCAAAAATAATTGATGGAAGTAAAAGGATTGATAAATAAAGCTTTTTCAGCATTTTAAAATATTTTCTGTATTTCTTTTAAAAACTTTTCCATCGCTAAAGCTCTATGGCTAGTTATAGATTTTTCTTCAATTGACATTTCTGCTAGAGTCTTTCCAATAGTAGGTATATAAAAAATTGAATCATAGCCAAATCCATTAGCTCCTTTGGGAGAATGTAAAATTTCTCCTCTCAAAATACCTTCTACAAAAAAATCATTTTGTCCATCAACAAATGATATAACTGTTTTAAAAATCGCGGATCTGTTACTTGCAGATTTCATGTTTTGTAAAAGCTTTTGAAGGTTGTCATCATCAGTTGCATTTCCACCAGCATACCTTGCAGAGAAAACTCCTGGTTCCCCATAGAGAAAATCAACCTCTAATCCCGTATCGTCACCCAGTGACGCTATTCCTGAATGTTGAAAAAGAGCTGATGACTTTAAATACGAATTTTCTTGAAGAGTGTTCCCGTCTTCAACAATTTCTTTAATTTCTGGAAAATCTTTTAAAGAAAGAATTGATTCAAAAAAGGGGTTAATTTGAAGAGCTATCTCTTTAATTTTATGCGAATTTGAGGAAGCAATAATAATTTTTTTCACATCAATAGTTTAAAATTATTTTTAAATAAACTTAACTCAAATATTTTGATTGAATATTCAATCATATAAATAATGATTTTTGAAATTAAATGATTAAATTTTTGTCCTAAATTGTTTTAGAATTATTTATTAAAAAATCGGCTTGGTAGCTCAGTTGGTAGAGCAGAGGACTGAAAATCTTATTCCATTACCCTTCAATTCTTCTATCTGTTGATATTACTATAGTTAATAATTTTTCCTCTTTGTGATGTACATGTGATGTAAATCTGTGATGTAAGATCGTTGGAGTATTAGGTTTGTTAAGTAATCCAGTAATCAGAAGAATAAAGGATTGTAATTACTTGGGTTTGTAAAACTGTGATGTAAAACTGTGATGTAAAAAATTTTAATCTTATTAATAACCATCACTATCGGTTTTGACTAGATACATATCATAGTTTCCATTTCCAAAACTAGTAGTGCGACCTACTAGAAGATATCCTCCATCAGAGGTTTGAATAACTGAATCTGAGTACTCTTGCAATGTTCCACCAAAAGTATTGGACCATTCCTCTAATCCATTCGCATCAGTTTTGACGAGATACATATCATAGTTTCCATTTCCAAAACTACCTGTATATCCTCCAAGCAAATAGCCTCCATCGGAGGATTGAATGACTGAGTGTATTTCCTCATTATCTGTTCCACCAAAAGTATTGGACCATTCCTCGGTTCCAGTCGCATCGGTTTTAACAAGATACATATCATAGTTTCCATTTCCAAAACTAGCTGTATATCCTCCAAGCAAATAGCCTCCGTCCGAGGTTTGGATAGCTGAGCGGATTATATCAAGATCTGTTCCCCCAAAAGTATTGGACCATTCCTCTAATCCAGTCGCATCGGTTTTGACAAGATACATGTCTCCAGCTCCATTTCCAAAACTACCTGTATATCCTCCAAGTAGATAGCCACCATCAAGCAATTTCAAGACTGACCAACCTCTTTCGAATTGTGTTCCACCGTAGGTTTTTGACCATTCCTCATTTCCATTCGCATCGGTTTTGACAAGATACATATCAGTCGATCCATTCCCAAAACTTTCGGTTTCACCTAAAAATAGATAGCCTCCATCGGAGGATTGAATGACTGAGTATCCAACATCAGAAGCTGTTCCTCCAAACGTCTTGGACCATTCCTCAGATCCATTAACATCGGTTTTAACAAGATACATATCATAGTTTCCATTTCCAAAACTATTAGTACGCCCTCCAAGTAGATAGCCACCATCAGAGGTTTGAATTAATGAATGTGAAATATCAGAACTTGCTCCACCAAAAGTATTGGACCATTCCTCGGTTCCAGTCGCATCGGTTTTGACGAGATAGAAATCAATGGACCCATTTCCAAAACTACTAGTAGTTCCTCCCAGAAGATACCCTCCATCGGAGGTTTGAATTACTGAGTTTCCATATTCATCATTTGTCCCACCGTAAGTTTTATACCAATTTTTAACAGTGATATGTATGGTTGCTTCGTTACTTGATTCTGTTCCATCAGAAGCTTGATAAGTAAATGAGTCTTCTCCAGCTATAGTTGCGGTATAAGTGGCAATACTACCATTAATAGACACCATTCCATTGGTAGGTTGTCCGAGGATGGAATAGGTTAAAGTATCATTATCAACATCACTACCCTGTAAAGTAATTTCTATGGAGTCGTTAACCCGTACTTCTCCAGCATCAATATCCGCCACAGTGGGGGCGTCATTTACAGGGTTAACGGTGATGGTAGCGGTGGCAATATTACTATCTATTGTATCATCATTTGCTTTATAGGTATATGAGTCTGTACCATGAAAGTTTGCATTTGGAGTGTAGGTTACGATACTTCCATCGATGGAGGTGGTTCCATTAGTTGCATCTGTTACAATACTATAGGTTAAATCATCTCCATCAACATCTGAAGTAAAGGAAGATAAATCAGAAGCTTCAGAATTGTCTTCATCCTGAGTTTGAGTAATATTGGTGGTTACAGGAGCATCATTAACACTGTTTACCGTAATGGTTACGGTAGCGTTATTACTATCTAAAGAACCATCATTGGCTTTATATAAAAGTGTTGTGGTACCGTTCCAATCTTGGTTTGGAGTATAAGTTAAAACATCATTTGTAATACCTGCTGTACCATCATTTCCTTCTGAAACTAAAATATAAGTTAAATCATCGCCTTCTACATCTGTTGCCTCTAACGTAACATTTACTGGTTGATATCTTCCGTTTATTCGATTCTCATCCATTTGAGCAATCACATTATTAGCAACTGGAGCATCATTTACTGGATTAAAACCAATTGTATTAGTAGCTACATTGCTGTCATTGGTTCCATCGTTGGCTTTCCATGTAAAAGTAGTGGTACCATTCCAATTAGCATCAGGAATGATAAATGGAGCACTCGGGGATAATCCCCCTTCACTAATTACGCTCTTACAATCATCATTATCAGGATCATCAGGTGTATCATAACAAAGAGTCACATTTTCAGGTAAAGAAACAATATAATAACTTAATGAATTGACATCATCATCAAAATCAGTTGCATTTAACTGAGCATAAAATCTTGTATCCTCCAAACCTGAGTCAGTAGCGCCAGTTGCTACTGGCGCATCATTGACAGCATTGACGGTGATGGTTACAGTAGCAGTATTTCCATCAGCTGTTTGATCATTTGCTTTAAAGGTAAAAGTGTCTGAACCATTCCAATTAGTATTGGGTGTGTACCATATTTTACTTACTCCTCCACTATTTTGAAATGATCCTCCTACTCTAATTAAATTTTCTGGAGAATTTGAACCTTCTGCCCAAGTATAAAGCTTTCCATTTGAAGGCAAGCTAGAAATTATTGAACGAACTTTATTAGGTTGTTCTGATCCATCTGTAATCGGATCATCAACATCGCTTATATTTGAAGTAAGATCAATTAATAAATTAATATCTTCATCAGTTGATGCTGATGCATTAGTTGATATAGGAGGATCATTTACTGGATTAACAGTTAAGGTTACTGTAGCAATATTACTGTCCAACAATCCATCATTGGCTTTCCAGGTAAATGAGTCCGTTCCATTATAATTTTGGTGAGGTTGATATTTAACACTATTTCCTGAAATAACCTCGCTTCCAACATCAAGTATGACAGTCCCTCCAATTTGTGAAAGGCTTCCATTTTCTGGTGCTGTTACAAGGATTACTTTTCCAGAAAAGATACTTCCATCAGTTGTTTCATCCACATCTGTTACAAAACTATGACCAATCTCGATACCATCTGCTGTAGTACTATCTTCATCTAATTCAAAAGATGAATTAGAAATTACAGGAGCATCGTTAACACTATTTACCGTAATCGTAACGGTTGCGGTATTACTATCTAAAGAACCATCATTGGCAACATAGCTAAAAGTATCTTCTCCATTCCAGTCTTGGGTTGGAACATAAGTTGCAATATTATTATTAATGGTGACCGAACCATTATTGGTAGAAACGATTCGATAGGTTAAGTCATCTCCATCTATATCTGTAGCATCTAAAGTAATCTCTAGTTGCATCATACGGTTTTCATCAGTGACTTGGTTGGTAATATCATTAGCAACTGGTGCATCATTGACTGCATTAACGGTAATGGTTGCTGTTGCCACATTACGAACACCAACAATCAATCGATCATCGGTGGCCTCAAAAGTAAACGAGTCAGTACCATTATAGTCTTGGTTTGGAGTATAAGTAGCGGTATTCCCACTGAGACTGACTGAACCATTCGTAGGTTGAGAACGTAGGGAAAAGGAATAACTTTGTCCATCGTATTCTTCGGCAGTAAGAGTAAAAGCAATAGTCACATCCTCATCCGTAGTCACGTCTATATCTTGGGTATTGGGGTCATCATCAACGGCTCCCACTGTGATGGTAACTGTACCCGTATTACTATCACTGGTTCCATCATTGGCTTTATAGGTGAAGGTATCGGTTCCATTATAATTGGCATTGGGAGTATAGGTAACAACATTACCATTCAAGGATAGGGTGGCATTATTCCTTTCTATGATAGAATACGTTAACGACTCTCCTTCTGGATCCGATCCAGCTAAGGTGATATTAATTGGAGTATCTTCTTCAGTAGAAACACTCATATCTTGCACCACTGGAGGTTTTAGAAACTGATTGACCTCGGATTCAAAATCAGCAATGGAAGCGGAGATTCCTAAGGAGGTATAATGTGCAACAAGATTAGATCGTACTTTTGCCAAATCTAAGTTTTTAGAATTTTCTATGAGAGTATTTCTCAAATTGGTGTCATCAAGTTTTCCATCACTTGCAATATCTGTACTGATATTAGCCAGTAATTGAGACATTTGACCAACCGTTAAATCTCCCTGAATAATGGCGGACATGGCTAAGAGTTTCGCATTAGCTGCACCCCCTTGACTGATATCTAATAGTTCAGACTCTGGAACATTTGCTCTTGAATAATCAAAAATAGCTAATACTTCTTCTTGTGCTTGTAATTTCGCCTGCGCAAAGGTTTTTGGACTTTCACCTGACATCAATGTGACCATTCTATTTTTTTCAAGATGGGTCAAAATATTCACATTAAGAGAAGTTTTACCAGTCAAATTAGATAAAGCAAATAGCGTTAATTGCCCAGAAGAAATTTCATTTTTGACTTCATTAAAATAATATCCATTGGCTCGTAACTCTACATACGGAGATTCAAGCTGAACATTAGCCACAGCAAAACGACCAGTATTATCTGTAATGCTGCTAGAAAAATTCCGTCCAGTTGGGCTTAAGGTATTGGAGAGTTCAGCGACATTAATGGCGGTTCCATTGTTAAAAGGACCTTTTTGAGCTTGTCCATTCAAAGAAGTTAAGTTGACTACAATGGGTGGCTGTTCGGGTTCCGATGGAGATTTACTATCCTTAGAACAGGTCCATAACCAACAAACACTCAAGAGGATTAACAATTTTTTCATTAATGTAATTTTACATTTTTTAGTTAAAAATGAAAGATTTTTTATCTCTGACTTCGGTATGAATCATACCGAAGTTGTTTTTTAAAATTCTCCATTGATATTCTTAAGTGTTTTTTTGGATTATTTAGTTAAATTTGTGAACTATTTAATCACATTGATGTAAAATGTGATGTAAAATGTGATGTAAAATTAAAAAAAAATTATGGGATCGCCCTAAGCGATGAAATATTTGATTTTACAACCAGAAGGCTTGGTAGCTCAGTTGGTAGAGCAGAGGACTGAAAATCTTATTCTCACCACTTTT
>Ga0255751_10002968_pt1 | contig 15616 bp, 34 predicted proteins | sample 071ome_20_FD_179951 | JGI IMG/M metagenome (GOLD analysis project Ga0255751, IMG submission 179951) | Coastal salt marsh microbial communities from the Groves Creek Marsh, Skidaway Island, Georgia - 071412BT metaG (version 2) | ecosystem: Environmental > Aquatic > Marine > Intertidal zone >...
CCGTGGGGTGACCGGCACGGGTTTACGCCAGAAGGACCCACGTTTTACCTAAAAAGACCAGTGCGCATGTCTGCGCGTCCTGCCTTGACGTTTGCCGCAACATTGCGTTCTAAGGCAAAGCGCAGGTAGGTGCCAAAGCTTGCACGCACACGGGCGTTAGCCACTGATTCGAGCCTTGCCAAGGGCCTGGGGTAGGAAGTGCTTGGCTTAGCGATGAACATGGCCTGCAGTGAGCCGCCACGAATCACCTTGTAAACGCCAAAGGGTCTGATGCCTTGGGCAGGCTTACCAACAAAAACTGTGCCAGTGCCGCCTGATGGGTTAGAGCCTGCCTTGTTTAGCAGTCGTTTCACTGCTGAGTAGGACGGGCCACCAGTGCGGGCGTCACGCTTAAGGTTGCGTGTTGGCACGAGCTTTGTGCCAGCAGGCAGCGTGCCTTTCTCTGAAAACTGATCAGCCCAAGTGTTTGGCCTATCACCACCTTTGATGTTGCCAAGAATGTAGCGATTGCGATTCCAGCCAGTCGTCTTACCGACCAGCAGAGTGCTGAGCCTGCGCTTGGTCGCGAACTGACCACGTTCAACTGCAAAGCCTTTGGCGAGGCTTGGCGTTGGCCTGTCCAGCTTTTGCTTAGTGAAGCGTTCCCAATCAGAGATGATGTTTTTGCCTTTAGCCATTGGCAACGCTTTGCCAGCCGCTACAGCGTTGATGGCTTGAGAGGCAGAGAAGCCGAGCTGCTTGGTGTGCTCGTTCGTCCACTTGATAGCTGTAGGCAGCTCAGACTTGATGTCGAGTTGTATTGCCATTAGCTGCTTGGGCTTTTGTCCAGTATTGCTGGAGCTGTAGGCATTTGGGCTCTACGAGGTGCATAGAGCTGACCACGCCTACAAACGCACCAGGGCCGTCACCTACCTGAACCCTCACGCAGCCGTCCTCTAGGGTGCGGATCTTGCAGACGGGCATAGGCGTCTCTGAGGCGCTGCTCATAGTCAAGGAAGGCTTTGAGGTCATTGTGCCGCTGTTGTTGGCGGAGTCGATCGTCAGTCATTTGAGTTCGCGCAGCTCTGCGCGTTTGAGGGCTTCAAGGATTGACTCATAGATGACCTGCTCGGTTTCAGAGTCAAGCTCTAGGCGGTAGCGGTCAAGCCATTCAGCAAGTGCATCCTGTGCGAGCAGGGCACCTGCTTGTGGGTCAATAAAGGTGTCAGCAAGCTTCATGGCGTGAGGGCAGGAATGTTGTTGTCGGGGGATGGATCGACAACACCGAGCCGCCCTGCCTTTCCCTCGATACTTCGCGAGGGTGTTGTATAGCTTTCAGCCTGTGCCATCAACACAAGCATCAGGCTCCCCGACAAAGGGGCAAGCCCCCGCCTTAGGCGGCGAGGAGCTTGGCGTCAATGTGAGCGAAACAGCGATCAAGGGTGCCGCTGATCTGAAGCTCGTTGGTGGCCATGTCGCGAAGCACAAAGCGGGTCTCAACGTGCTTGGTCCAAGTGTTGCCGATGTTGGTGGCGGCCTTACGGACAGTCACCTTTTCGATGAAGAATCCGCCTTTAGCGCCGATGGTTTCGACGTTTTCTTCAAGGCAAGTGGCGAAGCCGAGAGCAGCGTTGAAAGTCTCGGTGTCGAAGATGCGTTGGAACATTGTCTTGAGGTGTTGTGCCGTCTCCGGCGTTGCACTAATTATGGCATACCAGTTGCAGATGCGCAACCATCACCAGTCAGGTTCTTCTGAGACTTTTCCTACATCCCCAACAGGGGGTGCATCAGGCTGGTCACGCAACAGGTTGCGGAAGTTCTTGCCGACGTACCCAGGCGGAGGCACGTCAAGATCCTGCATCGTCCAATAGCCCTTGCCTATGCCGTCCCGCAGCGTGCGCAGGACGGATTGCAAGTCATTCAGTGGCTGCATCAATAAGGCCTGCTCGCCTTGTACTCAGCGTCAGCCTGAGGGTGCAGCAGAAACCTGCCGGGCATGATGCCCTCAACAGGCGGGCAGTAGGTGCAGTAGCGGCCCAGATGGTCATAGCGGCCCATGCAGTACGGAGCAGCAGGACGCACGCGCCCATCCATCTGATTCAAGGCTGACTCCATATCGCCTGCGCGTATGGCCTTGTATTCAGCAACAGCGCCAGGCTTGGCATTGACAGGGATCGTCGCAAAGACGAAGTGCTCAGCGGCTTCAGGTTCAAACAGTTTCATCAGAGCATCCAGGAGGGCTTGCGTTGTTCAGGGGTGTTCTCCTCTAGGTAGGACGAATAGAAGCCATCACGCAGCCATCTGAAGCAGTCAGGCAGAGGCGATGCAAACTCGCCAACGTCCTGCCTTGAGTGAATGTCCTTGATGGCACCGTCAATGGCACGCATCAGGTCATCTGCATGTAGCTCGTCAGGGACAAGCTGGCCCCACAGCTCCATGGCCTTGGGCTTGGACTGACCATTGGCACGATGCCGGCAGCTCTGATAACGCTTCCAGAACGCCTCGAACTCAGGCGTGCCTTTGGCCCTCTTAGCGCGTGATTTACGGGCTTTTTCGACTTTAATCTTATTTTTAACAACAATATGTTTTTTTTCGTCTTCAATTTCTTGGGCACGAACTGAAACAACCGGAGTTGGTTGCTGGAGTGACTGCTGTATTTGCAGAGCCCCTGCGACGCCGAGAGGTTGCTCAAGCGAAGGTTGTGTACCTATGAGAGGGCGAGAGTTACCTTGTGGTCTTCCCGCACCGACGTGGTACGCGGACAGCTTAGCTTCACTGTCAACACTCTGAATCGTTGAATCGATGAGATCCCTGATCACAGCTGACTTGTTGAAGAATGGCCTGACCTGTGATTCAACCCATTCGAGCTGCTCTGGCGTAATTTTGACGTGAATTGATGGCACAAGTGGTTGACGTTGCGGCCCGAAGATGACACCTTTGCACCATCTAAGCAACCCCTTTGTGACACAAATGCTGAGACCCGTTGCAGGGCTTGAGTTTTACGGCGATCCGCATCACCGTTACCGCTACAAAGGCGAATGGCTGCCCTACACGGTGACGCAGGTCCTAGACCACGACCTCAAGCCGTTCTTGCGTGCTCAGTTCGAGAAGACGAAGCACGGCCCAGACGGCTGGAAGGCGCGAGGGGATGCGATCCACAAGGTCTTTGCCAACCACCTGCGAGGCGAAGGCAGCATCCATGACGACAAGTGGTCCCCATGGATCGACACACTGCTTGCTGAGCCCCTGCTGCAGGACATCACGCCGCTTGCTGTAGAGCAGCCGCTGGTCAACACCATCAAGCGCGTTGGTGGCACGCCTGATGCGATCTTTGTCAAAGGCGACGACATCTACATCGCTGACCTCAAGACTGTCAGCAAAAAAGAAGGAGTTTCTAGTCGCAAAGAAGCACTACCGCAGTTGGGTGCGTATCTTGAATTTGCTGCAAGCTGTCATCACGGCGTGTATGTCACCAAGCTGGTGACGATCATTGCTGGCCCAGGCAAATGCAAGGTTCGATTCTCGGAGCTTGAGAAAGCCACGGACGCATGGCAAGACGCTTGGGGCCGATTCTCTGTCCTACAACCTGACTTTTGATGAAATGCCCTGAGTGCGGATGCTCCTGGATCTGCGTCCTTGAATCGCGTCACACAAGCGAGAAGGCAATCAGCCGACGACGCCAGTGCAAGGGCTGCGATCACGTCTGGGCTACTGCTGAGGTGCCTGTGCCTGAAGGCGAGTGGGGCTGGAAGCCTGTTGAACGATTTAACGGCAAATCCAAGCCTGAGTTTGGTGTGCATCGCAGGATGCTTGAACGTTTGCAGTCTGCGTGAACTGGTCTGAGATCCTGCGCAAGGGGGGCGTGCCTGAGCCCCCTGGCTACTTGGAAACTGTGCAGCAAGTGCAACAGAAGCCAAAGAAAAAGAAGAAAGGCAAGGGTAAACGTTGACATGGCATACCAGTCACGGCATGATGCTGCGCATGAGCCCTTTACCTCGTTCGCTCATGAAACACATCGACGACCGCAGCCCAGGCTTCTATGACCCGGAACACCGCAGCCCCAAGGCCAACGGCATCGTTGTTGCCGTTTTTTGCGTCTTGCTTGGCGGTGCTTTTTGGATCAGCCTCACTCAGACTCTCGACGCTCAACAGCGCCAACATTGTGAGCAGGGCTGGCATCCTGCCTGCGAAAAGCTGAAGTAATGGGCCGGGGGATCTATTGGAACACCCGGCCTGAAGACACCGTCAAGGCTGCCAAGGCCAGGGCCAAAGCAGCTTTGAACGAACAAAACCCAAAGCTCACAAAACTCGAGCTTGCTTTTTACCTTGCACTCAAAAATGAAATCAGTCGCGATTCACCTTGACCAATCACGTTCTGACAAGCTTGCCAAGCTTTCAGAAGCCACTAAAGGCAACATGACTAGTGTCAGCATTGCCGGCGAACACATTGAGTTCGAGCAATCCAAGCTCAGCTCAACCAGGCTTGCTCAGGCCTTGCTGAACTCTGCAATTGACAAAGCTTATGCACAGCTCCTCGGCTAGTTTCACGTTCCGCGTTCTTGGCACACCAGTGCCGCAAGGCTCTGTCAAAGCTTTTGGCAGCAGAGTCGTTGCTAACAACGAACATGCCTTAGGTAGTTGGCGCTCAGATGTTGCATCTGCTGCGCAACGTGCAAAGCCCGCTGATTGGGACATCAACGCCCCAGTATCGCTGCGTTGTGAGTTCGTGTTCCCGCGACCTTTGTCGCATTACGGCACCGGCAAGAACGCCACAAAGCTCAAGCCATCAGCACCCAGGTATCACGTCAAAACGCCAGACGTAGACAAGCTGGTGCGCGGCGTTGCTGACTCCATTGGAGACGCTGTAGCGCGAGTTTTGCTGAACAACGACAGCCAAATCGTTTCCATCTACGCCGCAAAGAGGTACTCAACAGATGACTTCCTTGGAGCCATCATCACCATCACAGCCCTTTCCTAATCTTGGCGATGTCATCACCACTGATGATGTCAGCACCAAAGGTTCAGGCAGCTATAAGGCTGATTACATCAACTGGGCACGCACGATGCACCTGCTGCATCTACACGCCCCAGGCTTTCAGTTTCACTTAGCCCACTACGTCGATAGTGGTCACGTTTGGAAAGCTCCAAACGGCACTGCCTACGTCGTCGGCTATTTCACCGGGCCTAATGGGCAGCGCACTCCTGACTTCCCTCAGGCTGTCATGGACAATCGCAACAGCGCGATTGCCTTTGACAAGGTCACAGCACGCGATCTAACAGATAGCCATCGCCGTTGTCTGTGTACGGCTGCCGCTGCACAGTTTGGCCTTGGCTGGCAGCTCTGGGCACGCGAAGAGGTTGAAAATCCTCACCGCGAAGAAAAAAAGGCCAAGCCAGCAAAAGCGCCTGCTGTAAAAGAGGTGTCTGCAGAGGATCAACCTCTGTCAGAAGACGAGCGCCAAATGCTGATAGGTCTCATTCAAGAGATGACACCAAGCAAGCGCGAAGACTTCTGCAAGTCGTTCCGCTTTGCGTTCAAGCTCGGTGACGACGCTAAGGTTGCCCCTGCAATCACAAGCCGTAAGCACCAGGCCTGGATTCAAGCAAATGCGTGACGACGACAAAAAACGTGAACAGCAAGCCAAGGCGGATGCCAACCGCCGATCACAGCACTTCCAAGTGCGGCTAGATAAACAGCTAGCCCAACAGTTGCAGCACTATGCCGACCAACGTCACAACGGCATCATCAACTCTGCACTGATGACCATCGTTTCTAAATTCTTCAACGGAAAGTAATGCCTGACTTCGCACCCGACGCCTTCAACATCTGGGCCAACTTCAACAAGGACCAAAAGAAAGACGGCCATTTCTGGGCACAGATGGATGTGCCTGTGGAGGAGCTGCGCAAGCTCTTTGAATGGGCCAAGACAGCAGAACGCTGTGAGGACATCAGAGGCCAAGAGTGCGTCAAGCTCCGCGCCAACCTGATGCCCCGCACAGCTAAGGAAAGCGGCAACGACTATCTGATGATGGCCCTAAGCGATGCCAAGACTCGTCCAGCTGACAAACCCAGCGTTGACTTTTAAAGTGAGTAAGAACGAGGGAGGAGCGCAACCGCGCTCCTTTTTTATGAGACCAACCATCAAGCAGGTCGAAAAAGACGGTCTGCTGCTATGGGAAGTGAGCCATTGCGGGATGGTCCGCTACTTCAAGCACGACTGGCAAGCCAACTGGCACTTTGAGTCGTGCGTCAGGCTCTACAGGTCAAGAATCACCGGCAAGCAAGGCTAGTCCCAGCAAGCAATCTTTGCGTCAAGTTCTCCAATTCGGCCAACTGCTTGGCTAAGCAGTTTTGATTGATGCCAGCTCTGTCTGACAAGGGCAGAGCAGAGCATCTTCAATGCTTCCTCGTCATCGCAGTTGCTGACTTCTCTAACGCTACGTTCAAGCTCAAAAGCTTCTTCCGTTGTTGGGACCACCTGCATCCAGTCTGCCCAGCCCATCGGATTGTTGCAGTATGTACTTTTCAGAATGGTAAGCACCGTTTTTGTGCATGTCCATGGTGTCTCTGACCCATGGGACAAGCCACTCATCAAATTGTGAACAGCGTTCCCACAGCGCAGGGTTAGTGGTGCACGGCACGATCAACGTTGTCCACAACGCCGTGACGTAAGCCCAGACCCAATACAAATCACTCATTGACAAGAATCACCCACCCTGTTCTTGGGCCTTCAACCTGCCACCGCTGGTAGAAAGCAGCCTGCCTTACTCGGACGTTACGCCCCAAGTGCGGGTTGCTATGCCCGCCCCTTTCCATATCCGGCAAGCCGCGAGGATCTTGCATGATCCACTCTGGATCGTTGCTGTTTTTACCCGCGTAACCACTGATCACGCTCCAATGACCACAACCCATGCCACTGCACATAGGTGGTTCACCACGAAGCATGTTGCCTGCGTGCAACCAGCCAACCAACACTGGTCTGCCAGCTTCGATCTCTAGTTCCACCATGTCAGCGTCACCGTCTTTCCTGAACTCAGCTTCTAAGCCCAGACTGCGCAATGCTGCCAGCTGAGCCTCTACTGACGTGGTATCCCCGAACTTGGCGCGGATCTTGTTGTATTCATCATCTGTCCGAACTTTCTTGTAATACGCCGCCACCATCGCAGCTGCTGAACTGAAACACTCGCGGTAGCCCGTTCCAGTCTTGTTATCGAGCTGTTTGAAGTAGGGCATGTAGACCTGTTGGTCATATCCGCTTTCTTTCCAGGCTTGAAACCAATCAGCGTCGTCTTCCTCCAATAGTTCCGGCGGCAAGGACTCCTCAAGCTGTTTAATTGCAGCCAGCTGGTGGGGCGTACCACGGAAAAATTGGAAAAACGGCAGTAGACCGAGAGCCATGCCCAATAACAGCAGGGTCAGTTGGATAATGCCGGACACTACCTACTTTTCAACTCTTGTGTCAGGCAAGAGCATTTCACGAACATGCTTTACCGCCAAGTCGTCCAATTCGTTGTCCGTCCTGGCAACAATCTTCTCCAGCATTGCCACGATCAATTCCTTAAACGCTCTTGATTTCCATGCGGTCATCAAGATTGGCTTGAGAATCAAAAGCATTGGACTGCCTTGAATAGCACCAATACATTAGTGCCTATCTGTATGCCCTTCCAGCCTGGCCACTGAACGCTCCAGTTCGTTCAATCTCGCAAAGACTTCCATGTCTTTTGTCTTGATGTCGTTGTGCAAAATATCCAAACGGCCAGCCAGGTTATCGACAGCAGCAGTTAGTCGAATCAATGAGTCCTGACCTTGACGACTCTGACGACTAATCCCTGAAGCGCCTAAGCCAGCAACCGTGATTGACGCGCCAGCAACGGCGGCCCAGACTTCAACCATGACCCGCCCCAAGCACTCACTTCATCATGGCAGAAACCAAGGAAGCGCAAGTCCAAGAACAGGATGACGGAAACTCGCGTCTAGGCGATGTCGTCAAGATCGTTTTGCTTGGCTGGTCGATGGCAATCCTGACCGCCAACTACCTTGGCGTCTTCAAGCAATCGCTCGATCCCACCTATCCAGCTTCAATCCTCTCTGGCACGGCAGCATCCTTTGGCTTAGCAGTCGGGAACAATAGAAAGAAAAAAGAGGAGCCTACAATTAAGGAAGAACCATCTACCTCCAAGCCAAAATGAAACGCACACTTTTGGTATTGGGCATCACCCTCGCAGCCGCTTTACCAGCTCAGGCTGACATCACCCATAGAATCCAGTCCAGCGTTTCACTGTCTGTCGATGGAGCCGGATCAGTCGCGACGCGGATTCCGTCAACGTATTCAATATCTGGCAATAACATCAATTTGGACACTGCTGGTGGTCTTGGCACCCTTACTGCCGGTTCCGCTGTTGGTTACACTCCTGCCGATTACAGCGTCACTACTGCTGGTGACGCTTTTAGCCTTACAGAATCATTTATTGAAGGAGACGCAACACCAACAGCGACCTCCGTCACCTCCGGAGTAGTTGGTTCACTCCCAATGCTTGGCCAAACCACCACAACTTCAGGCGGTGTGGCTGGCAGCCTTGCAGGCACAATCGCCACAGACGGCGCACTCACCATCACAGCTGGTGGCGCTGGCACTCAGGCAATCGGACAAGTCATCCAAGAGTTGACCATCAAGTGATGTGGACAGGAATTTGGATCAGCTGGGGCGTTCTTTGCGTCATAGCTCTTGCCGCCCCAGAAACAAAGGCAATCCCCGTTGTTCCAAACTTCCAACAAGGCACCCTTAAATCCACTACGACCACCAAGACAAAGGTCAACGAAATAATCAACTCATACGAATATCGAACAGGCTACGAATACGCTGCTTCAGGTACGAATGTAGAGCCAAATGGTTCTATCGCTCCGATGGGGCTGACCACAACAGCAAACACCGTCAATGGAATCTCTAGTGTTTGGCGCGGGCTTGACCCTACCAGCAAACCCACCTGGAGTGTTGTCAATAAAGGCGCTAGTTTTCAATTCATTGAAACCCTTCAAGGCCCTGGCCTCGTAAATCACACTTTGATTGAACGCACAACCGACGTTGAATCCTTGACGGAAACGCTAAGCACCTTCACCCAATGAAGCGAGTTATAGCAACGCTTTTGCTGCTTACCGCTCCAGCGCAAGCGCAAGTCTCAAGCACCGCCGCTCCAGTTGCAAACAGCAGTGGTTCGGTCACAAACCAAGCGGTTCAAGTGATTCCCTCAACCCAGTTCACTAACACTTATGGAGGTGGCATCAGCTGCCAAGGTGCAACGCTGAATATCAACCCATTCCTTAGCTCTACAACTAGCTGGGCTAACCCGTATGAATCGCATTACAACGAGCCGGTTTATGACACTATCGATCTTGTTGGCGCGTTTGATCCGGAAGGCAATCCCGTCCCAGATGGCAGGCCCGATAATCCGGGCAATGTCCTTTTCTATAAACCTGTTCGCACAGGTCAAAAAACCAACTTCTCAATTAATGGCGGAATTACCGCCACGATCTCAGTCCCGCTAGATCGCAGTCATATCCGTTCGTGTCAAAAAGCAGCCGAAAAACAAGTGGCATTGCTAGACGCTGCATTGGCAGATAAGCGCCTCAACTATGAACTAGCCAGGCTCAAGAACTGTGCAGAGCTGATGCAAAAAGGCATCATGTTTCACCCTGACTCGCCTTACGCCAAAATTTGTGCTGATGTTGTCCTGACCAATCCCCCAGGCGTAACCCCGCCCCACATCCATTCCATCACTTACGCAAAGCCCGCTGATTCTTCCGGCGCTGCCAAGCAGACTCAACAGGAATCTTCCGCCCCAACTTCTCCTTGATCTTCTTAATTGCTTTTTTGACCGTTGGTTTGACGGCTTTAAGCAGAAAATCACCTAACGGTTTGGCAAAGATGGCTGCCGTGGTCGCCACTGCGGCAATCGTGGCCGTCGTTGCCACAACAGGTGCACCAGGAAGATAATTGCCGATGATCGTTGGTACGTCCAGTTGTTCATAGATCGCCTCGCATTTACCGTCGATTCGCTTGTAACCAATAATGACGGCAGTTTGCGATTTGTTCTTCGCACCTAAAGGAATTGCGTCAGGTGGAGGACATGGCAATTCCTTGGCTACGCTTGAAACGTCGAGATCGGCACTCGGCGGGGAAGAGACACTGTCCGGTTGGTTTGATGCACCAGCCGGTTTTTCTATGTCTGGATCAATCGCTGGTGGCTTTGCTCTCTCATAAGTCAGAGTGCCGGGCGTAAAATCCAGCGGCTTATATGAAGGCATCGTGCCATCACAGACAACCACGTTCCCACGCGGGTCATCGGTGTAAGCATCTTCATTTCCGGCTTGCGCATTTCGCGTCTCAACGCAGCCAGGAATATCCGCGACTGGAAAACCAAGCTGAAGCGTGATGGGTGGGGCATTTGGAATACTCTGTGGTGGCATTGATCTCCATGCGGGGATCTCTGGAACGGATACAGATCGCACCCCAATCTCAGGAATCTCTGGCATGAAATCAGAACGGTTTACAGCAGGTCAGCTGTGGATTGAGCGTACCAAGCATCGCGAAGGACCGCCTGTTGTTTACACCGTAATGTCAGGCAAAACTGCCAGACCGTTTACCGATCCAAAAGCAATCCTCAAGTGGATCAAATGGCCGAAAGGTACGCCAACTGGTGACGCGCTACGCGAATGGTTTGCCTCGCTTGAGCAAAAAGCTGAGGCACCCGCGCCAGAAACGAACTTTGCTGACAGGATCAAGGCGGAAGGTTTCGGGCCGGAAGCTCATGACGACGATCCAACCGCCAACACTAAAATGGTGACTTGATTGGCAGAGCTGGGCCAGTAGTTGTCGGCAGCTCTGGCATGACCTCATCAATCTGACCAGGCACCATATCAGTGACCATCTTGGTCAATTCAAGCCTCAGCTCACTCATGTAATGCTTGGTCATTGACGGAATGCGGCTGTAGAGCATTGCCGTTCCAGCAACCATGCCTGCTGACATCACAAAGGATGCGACAGACATCACGTTGAAAAGCTTTTGCATGGCAAGAAAAAACCCCTTCTGCTGTGTGAGACCAGAAGGGGGCACAGGTGCAACCTATCTCAGGTTAATCAAAAATTCCACTTGGCACCAACTTTGGTTCCAACGGCAGGATCGTCTTCTGCCGTGATGAAGCTCAGCTCGCCGTAGACACTGAAATTTTCAGTGGCCTGCACGCTGCCACCGATCTTGCCAGACAGTTCCATGTCAACGTCGCCACCATCAGGAGAAACGATTGCAGGACCGCCTTGCAGGTAGAAGCCATAGACGCCATCCCCACCTTCATATCCAACATGGATGTCAGTGGTGGAGCCCAAGTAGCCATCTTGGTATCCAGCGTTATTCTCAACGTTGGCATAGGGGCCTGCCAATGCAGCTGAACCAGCGAGAACACCAGAAACAGCGATCGCGATTGGTTTGATCATTTGGAAGAGGATTAACGTTTTCCCTGCCCACGATACTTCTTTCGGCCGTGTGACACTTTCGAGTGCTGTCCATTGCCCTGTCTAGATTTTTTTGGCTTGTTAGGAACGAAATTTTGCCCGTTAAGTGACTTCGCCATCAGCCACGAAACTGTTGGTATTTTTTGGTAAGACCCGTGTAAAGACCACGCATCGGATGATCAGGATCATTACGACGGTCAAACACATAAAGCTCGTTCAACCATTGAACGCGGTTGCTCATTGCTTCCACGTCCTCCGCTCCAGGCTTGCTGGGAATCATTGGGTCAGGACGGTTCATCAGGCCACGCAGTAGCAATGTTTGGGTTGGCAACAGTCTCCATCACTGGGTTGCCGTCATCATCGACGACACCATTGCCATCAGCATCAGTCTGCTGCTGTTCAATCGTTGCCGCACCAAACAGCAACTCTTTTAATGCTGGCACGTCAGCACAAGCGTCAATCTCGGCTTGGCGCGTGTTGCACGCTGTACGGATAGCAGCGCGATACGTCTTCCAAACAGACGGAATGTTGGTGCCGGTTTCTTTGGCCTTGATGATGCGCCAATCAGATGGAGCAAGCAGGCTTGCGGCAATCTCATCCTGCGTGTTCTTCCACTGTGTCTTTAAACCGGTTTGAACTTTGCCGGTATCGTTGCCATCCTCATCAAGGATCGGCTCATCATTCAGCTGCTTAGGTGTCGAGCTATTCCAATAAAACCGCTGGTCATAAACCTGATCAGGGCTTGTGGTGACTTCGACGAGACCAACAGCTTGCTTTTCAGCAAGGCTCGTTAGGCGCAACCAGTTCGCTGGATATTGAACGCCTGTGTCAGGGTGCGTCCAAGCGCGATCGTATTTAATTGTTTGGCCGCTGACAGTGAACATGACCGTGGTGGCGATGGTTAAAGATTACCGCGCACGGGCGGTTTTGAAGGGATGCTCACTAAATGCGGCGTAGATGTAAACGTCGCCGTTTGTGTTCTGCTCACCTGAGGTACCGCGTATTTTAAATCCATTAGACAAAAGATCTTTAAATCGGGCTGAAGTTCCAGTCGATTCAGCATTTGAAGAATTTGGCAGCAGACGGTGTTCAGCTGGATTATCAACATCCCTTGTGGAGTCGTGCAACGTCCAAGTCTCACCACCGGTAGACGCATTCTTGATCATCAACCAAGCCACTTTGAATCCGGTAAACACAAACGGACCATCAGCATTCCCGTTGCCGGTGTACGAACCAAACGCGCTAAAGCCTTCGACTGGGGCGAAGCAGTAGGCAATATCAGTATCGCTAGCTGTATGGCTAGTGCCGATTGTCCCACCAAAAGTGGAACTTCCAGGTGCGCTCGTGCCCCAGAAATCTGTCGCAGTACCCTTTGCAGCAGTGCTATTCAAGTTGATGTAATCGTCTTCACTTGTAAAACCAGAATGCCAGACGTACCAATCGGAAGTCCTGTTGGTGTGTTTACTGATAATTAATCCTGGCGCGGCGTTTAATCCATGCCCAACCGTAAACGTTCCTGAACTTGGCGCTGTATAGCTAACAATCGAGAACCCAGCAGACGCATTGGCGCGGACACTAGAAGTGATGCTGCCGTCAGTGTTGCTGACCGTTGACGTTCCAGCGTCCCAAGCCCAAGCAACATAAGTCTCCGAATTGGTGTTGTACTCAACGTCAGCACCCAGCGCAAAACCATCCGAGTTGAACGCCGTCAGACCATCAGCGTTAGCGGCCTCGGCATCAGTGGTGTTGCTTTCAAGCTCGTTGGTGGCACCACGCACCGTGTCAAGCAGCTTGTGGTTGTCAGCCGCAGCACGGTTTTTAATCCACACTAAATCAGGCGAGAAGTCAAGCCCACTAATAGTCTGCGTTGAACCATTGCCGGTATAGAGCTTTGCATCCATCGCCGTCGAACCATCGGCAATCGTTGGGTCCGGTAGATTCGTTGTGCAGAGCCCTTTGTAACCTGAAGGTGGAGCGTAGGTGTACGAACCACGCTGCCCAAAATTCCAAATGCCGCCTGTAGTTGCAACACGCAAATAAATAGCTGGCATGTAGGTTTTGCTGGTATCTAGCCCAGAAAAAATTACACCTTGATCGGTGCCATCAATAAAGTATTTAACGCTCCCGGCATCGGCATCGAATGCAATCCCAATAACTTTTCCTGTTGAATTGAACGCTGATGTCGCTGAACCTGTATTTGAGCCTTGATTCTTGCTTGTTCCACTGTCGCTGACTGACCAGCTGTTTGCAACACTTCCTACATCACCAGCAGTAAGATCCCATTCTGGGGTTGCAAAGCCAATATCAAAGCCACCAGAAAAGTCAGTAACTGTGCATTCCCAATACCACTTTCCCGAAGAAAAACCAAACGTGCCGCGAACATTATCACCTGTGCTGCTTGTGGTGACTGTTTTCAAGTTGCCTTCAGACAAGGTGATAACACCTGTCTCCATATCAAGAGGATTCCAGGTGCAGTAATTCCCACCGTTTTCTCCTGAATCTGCTTCGTAATTCGTCGGCGTGTCAATCAGGCTGTCATTACCTGCACCTGCAGCGACGCTGATGTTGTTAGCGGTCCAGTCGTTATTATTTCCGCTGCTATCTTCCGCGATTGTTGTTGTGCTTGTGTTGTCGCTGAAACTCAATCTAAACCCATTCGTTCCAAATGTTAAACCAGATGTATCCTTAGGATTCCAGTTGTTGTTGTCGTCGTATTCACCGAAGTCAGTCGCAGCAAGTGCTTGACCGTCGATGAGATGAACGTCGGCTAGGTACTGATCTGCATAACCAGCTGGGTTGGGTCTGGCGTTAATAAAGTGATTGGATGTGCTGTTAATATATGAATCATGATTCTGCGATGGATACGTACTCGTTCCAAAAGCTGTTATTTCTACTCCATTAACGTACAAAGACAGCCTGTCAGCAGCAGTTGCCTGGCTGCTATCGTACACATAAATTATGTGCATCCACGCTGAAGGATCACGAAAAACTGCGCTTGTGATTAAAGATGACTGGACTGAGTCACTTATCTTTTCTGTTGCTTCAAGCGTATCGCTTGTCGTGAATCGCAAGTAGTGAAAATTTGCAGGGTCCGACCCTGCCGAAAAAATAAATTTATCGGCCCCTAGTACAGTTCTTTTTACCCATCCAGACCAAGTAAAGGTCTTGCGATTGGATGCAGACGACGGAGTCCTAGAAAAATACGCTGAATCCGCTGAATTTAGTCGGACGCTTCTTGAAATCTCATAACCACCAGCACCACCACCAGCAGACTGACCAGACGCGCCAGCAAGAGCGTTAGAACCAACGATGCTCATGAGTAGTTAGCGGTGAAAACACAGTGGATAGACGTGGCGCTTCGGACGATGTAATCAATCCGATCAACAGCACTAGGCGTACCAGTCGTCAACGTCGGTGCCGTTCCACCAGCAAAGTCGTAATAGCTGCCATACGCAAGAGTGCGATCACCCGTTCCATCTTGAACGATAAAGATCGAACCGCTTTGCCCAGCAACAATGTTTGTCGGGTTATCAAGCGTGCGATTCCCGGCAAGCGTGACGACAAAATTGTTTGATGCAGCCAAATCCACGCTGATGTTTGCCCCATCTGTCAGCGTTGTGATCTCTCCACGCTGTCCTGCAGTAAACGTCCGCGCCTGAGCCGTAATCAGGTTTGCAACCGTAATCTTCTTTGTCTCGTTTGCAGCAACGTCAACAACAGGGATCACATCAGTTGCATCCGCCGTTGTCGTTTGAGCTGTTAGCTCTGTGATCTTGACGTTTGCCATGGGATCCCATCAATAAAGGCAGTTTACTTGAATCAGCAATCAAGTCCAAGTGCTGATCGCAACGCGCTTCCAGGTATCAGTTGCAGTGCAAATGTAGATGTAATCCGCATCCCAAGCCACTTCACCTGCCGTTCCAGTAGCAGAAGCAGATGCAGGCGTATGCGTTGGAAGAATGGGACGCACACCAAGCGTGACATTTGCTGAGGTGATTGCTGCCTGACTGGTCAACGTTCCAGCAGTCATCACCTTTAGGTCGATTTTGCCGTCCTCAGCTGCTGCTGTTGGATCGACAATCGAACCCTCAACCTTGGCGTACTCAACTTGAGACGGCGTTCCACCATCA
>Ga0255751_10002975_pt1 | contig 15597 bp, 23 predicted proteins | sample 071ome_20_FD_179951 | JGI IMG/M metagenome (GOLD analysis project Ga0255751, IMG submission 179951) | Coastal salt marsh microbial communities from the Groves Creek Marsh, Skidaway Island, Georgia - 071412BT metaG (version 2) | ecosystem: Environmental > Aquatic > Marine > Intertidal zone >...
CATGAAAGTGAAAAGCTTTGGAATGATCTTGCTTCGATTGATTGGGGGGGGGTCAATTTATTTGTCGAGGGAGAAGGTGAGAATCCTGCTTTGGATCCTGCTTGTTCGGCTGGTCGTTGTGAGATTTCTTTTTAGTTAATTGTGATTTACTCAAGCTCAGCCAATGCCATAAAAATCATCTTCTTGATCTTCTTCTTACATATAATATTAGTATTCTTATATATAAATAATTCTACTTTTTTATAATTCGTAGCATTCATATTATCACAATATTCTACAAGTAACTTTTTTAACTCAGTCATAATTCAATCCTTTAATTGATTTCTTGTGGTGGCTTTGTGCCTTCTGCACTTGCAAACATGATCTCATCTCTGAGCTTCTCATCTTGGATCATATTCTCTGCAAGTTCATCAGGTGAATAAGCTTGACCAATGATCTCCGGATATACAGCTCTGAGCATCGCAGTCAGACAACGTTTGTGAAGCATTGACTTTCTCATTGTTTTCCATGCTCGTTGGTTCAAGAGTCCACGTGCTTGAGCATCCTCTTTTGTGAATGTCCAAGTATGAACGAAATCAAACTCAAGCTCATCACGTCGACGAGTCTCGATTGTGCATAAGTCCTCATTGAGTTCAACGATTCGAATGTAAGCACAGATCTTGACACCATCATGATCTCTATATCGACGGACGACACCGGCCATTGCGTCAGCATTAAGAGCAGGCTTGCCGCTAATCACATAAGTGTTTGCCAATGTCACTGCAACATTATTCTCAAAGAGATGGCCAAAGGTGAGGAACGCTTTCACGTTGTCATCAAAGTCTTTGTTGCCTTTTGAAAGGTTTTGAATTAAATTGATTGTGTCTTGGTGTAACATATTAACTCCTTTGTTATATCAAGATGTGGGATATATTTATATCTTGTTGATTATTTAAAGATGGTGTTGAGCAGCCATTGAACTTGTTCCTTGGTTGCTCCTCTCATCTTTGTATCGTAGATTGTCACGAGCTTCGCGAAGTCACGACCATCGAGGCAAAGACAATCAGCAGGGAACTCACCGAGTTCAAAGAGTACCTGGTCAGCTTCCTTCTCAATCATGTCTTTTGTGATCTTGCCTTGATTGATGAGATACTGGATGCCTTCATCCTCTCGTTTCTCGATTCGTTTCATGGCCTCGAACAATGCAAGGACGATGTCATGATTGATCACTGATGAGTATTTGCTCATCAACATGGGTGGTTGCTCTTGCCAAAGCATGATGATGACTAAGATTAAAAGTAAGGCGATTAAGTAAAGCATATTAAAGCTCCTGAAGTAATTCGTTGTTGATAAGTTCCATGAGTTCATCATGGTCAAGTTCAAGCTCATGGCCAAGAGTGCCAACAAGCCAATAAGAACAATATGAGGTTGGTGCTGATCTGAATTGGATGACTTCATACTCTTCAACTGATTTGATGACAAAGGTCTCACCAGCTTCATTCATGAACTCAGTCTCACAGACAAAAGGTCTGTCACGTTGCTCGATGTAATAAGAACCAAATCTCATGCTTCATCCTTTCTGAAGTCGTTGAGTGTCAAATGATAGCCTGTCATATCTGCCAAGGCTTTGGCAATTCTCAGAGCAGTATCCATTCTCATGTCTCCTCTTAGGTATTTTGAAAGACTTGATTGATGAATCTCCATGCGTCGAGCAAGGTCAGCAACTGTGTATCCTTCTTTGGCAAGTGCTGCTTTGACTGTTTTCTTGAGTTTGTTCATGTTTCCTCCATGAGTGTTTTGTGTTTATATGAAGTTTCTTACATGAGAAAAAAACTAATGTCAAACAAAATTATAAGAAAAGTTAAATTAAATTGACAAAAGGTCAAATCAGTTATATAAGGAGAGTCATCCAATAACAACAAGGAGAAAACAATGAATGAATATGAAGTGCAATCACTGGTCATGCAAGCTCGAAAGGTGAAGCCAGCTGACAAGTTTGTGATGATCTGCATTCTGAAGAATGTCAACTGGACCACATGGACAGGTTCAGTCAGACTCTCATATATAAGCAAGAAGTATGATGTGAATCGTAAGACTCTCACAAGGATCACTCAAAGATTGAGATCACTTGGATGGATCAAGATCAAAGTCAAAACAGATGAAACAATCATCGAGGTCAACCTCAAGACATTGACAAGTAAAGGGAGGGACAAAATGACCATGGACAAAATGACCATGGACAAAATGACCATAGGGGAGGGACAAAATGACCATGGGGGTATGGACAAAATGACCATGGGGGAGGGACAAAATGTCCATCATAACAATATAAACAATATTAATACAATTAATGACAATGAAGAAAACCAGGAGTATGCAAGTAAGCAAGAAGCTCTTGAGCATACTTCATCACAACCTTTTGAGAATTTATCTTATATGGTCGATGAACGAGGCAAGGTTCCTTTCCATATTCTCAGTGCAAAGCATCGAAGACTTGAGATGGAGCGACGTTGGAACAAGGATGACATCTCAAAGCAAGATCACAATGTATTTGCAATCAGAAGAGTCAGAGATACTTTTGAAAAGAAAGAGATCAGAGAAGACTTTGATATTTATGATTCAACTAAACCAGTCAAGAAAGCATGGAGATAATTATGAAAAGACTTGGAGACAGTGAACAATTGAAAGTATTATTACATTCATTTCAAGCAATCCTCGATGATCCAACACGAGTCAAGCCGGAGCCACCAGCTCATTATGATTGGTCAAACTTTGATGCTGATTATTATCATCTTAATGGTTTGATTCGTGCAGGTCGCAATCGTTCACTTGCAATCAATGATCCTGTTTGCAATGTATGTGTTGAGGGGTATGAGTTCGTGAGAGATGGCATTCATCCAAATGCAATCCCTTGTCGTAATTGTGGAAAGCTCAAGAAAGCTCTCAATCGTTTGCTTCGTGCAAAGCTTCCCAACGATGCACTCAATGCTTGTATCTCCTCATATGAGTTTGATAATCCAAATCAACAAGGTGCCTTTTATGAAATCATGAATTGGGATGGTCACACATCTCCTCCCTCATTCATGATGTACGGTAAACCTGGCAACGGCAAAAGCACACTCTTATACATCATTGGAAAACACAAGACAGCTGATGGATTCAGAGTAAAGTATGCTCATCATTACAGAACCTTTGAAGCTGAGAAAAACTCATGGGGACGAAAGACAGGATCAAGTCATCTCGATTATTTCTTGCATGATGTTGACGTGTTGTTGCTCGATGAGTTTGGTGGCCTTGGCGGAGGTGTTAAGAAATACTCTGATTGGTTCAAGAATACGACAATCGAATTCATTGGCTCAATATATGAACGATGGAAAGCTGGCAGGATGGCAGTCATCATCACAACAAACATATTTCCATCAGCACTCAGAGACACTTTGTTTGAAGATAATTATGCAGTGCTCTCAAGACTTCAAGAGATGTTTCAGCATCCCATTGAGCTCACAGGACCCGACAGAAGAAAGCCTCTCAATAAGCATTCAGTATGGGGTAAATGAAGTTGATGCCTCAAACAGAAAAGTAAAACGCGCACTCAAAGTGAAAAGACTGAGACATCAACTCCATTGAATAAAAGATAATTTACTCCATCCCAAGAATAAACACAATCCAAAACTTGAACTTGCTTGATCCCTGAATGATGAATGAACTTAGCACAGGCCAAGCAAGGAGGCACTGAGACAACCATCCAACAATCTTCCAAGCTCACTCCCTTCCTTGCTGCGTTTGCAATTGCATTTTGTTCAGCATGATGGCAACCAACCTCGGTCTTTGTCCCTGACTCGATTGATTGACAGTTCCTCAAACATCGATCATCACTGCCACAGAGTTTTGATTGTGACTTTCGAGGTGGACCATTGAAGCCAGCAGACACAGGATTATTATTCTTATCGATGATGAATGCTCCAACCTTACCACGTGGACAAGGTGACATTGATGCAATGAGCAAGGCGTGTCTCATCCAGTGCTCTCTCCATTTAGGACTCATGATCTTCATCCTGTTCTTGATTTGGGATTGTACAATCATGAAGTTTGTTTCCAAGCTCTGTAAATCCCAAAAGATGAATGATCTCCATGAGGGGGTGAGCAATCAAATTGTGAATAGTCCATTGGAATTTTTTTGGTAATTTATTGATTATAGTTTTCATAAGCAAACCTCTAGGATGAATTTCATATCTTCATCACGTTCAAGAATTGATTGGATGGCCTCAGCATAATAAGTGATCTCAGCTTGTGCATCCTTGGCAAGTCGAAGTCTTAAGAAGTGGATGAGTGCCTGAAGGCTGCAGGTCCAATAGCACTCAGAGAAGGTTGACAATGGAAGTACGAGTCGAGCCTGCTCACGACACACACCCATATCAAGCAATTGATTGTAAATAAAATATTGATGCTGAACACTCCACTTATAAAGATCAGCTGGTTCACTTTGATTGGACAATGGTCCTCCGGATCCTTGCTTCACATTCTCAGCAGTCTCCCTCCACTCGTGAGGTTGATACATCTCATAATCAAACTTGACATATCTTCCACTGATCTCATTCCAACTACAACCAACCTGGTGCTTTTGCCATTGTCTCAAGACGAAGATTGGAGCTTTGATATGGAATGTGAATGTCACATGTCTGAATGGAGACGTGTGCTTGTGACTCCACAAATACTTGATAAGCTTTCGATCTTGTTGCCTCAGTTCACCAGTGTGACGTTTTCCAAATGACACACGAGCAGCGTTGACGACTGACAATGAGTTCCCCATTTGATCGACGAGGTCGACGAACCCAAGACCATTCATTTTGTTTTCTTTCATTAAAGTATCCTTTTAGTGAATAACTTATTTAGTTATTGACTTAATAATTCATAAATGAGATATTAACACAAAGGAGGAAGTATGAAAAGAATATTAACGTTTCAATTGGATGATGATCTCAATTGGTATCTTCGTGATATTGCTCACAAAGAGCGTCTCTCAATCGCTGAAGTATTGAGAAGGATCATTGAGGATCATCGCAACAACAGCAAATCAATCACAACTGAAGAAGAGATCGATGCTCTTGATCAAAGGATTGAAGCTCTCAGGGAGCAACAAAAACAATTAACCTATCAACGAGATTATCTCAAAGACAGAATTGAGGACAAATAATGGGATACAATCATATTCATATCTGTGGCCATCTTGGAAGAGATCCAGAGTTCAAAGAGACTCAAGCCGGCAAGCCAATGATCAGATTCAGTGTTGCAGTCACAAAAGTATACAAAGGAAAAGAGAACACAACCTGGTTCAAGGTTGTTGCATTTGGTGAACTTGCTGAGAGATGTCGACGCTCATTGGTCAAAGGATGCAAGCTGTCAATTCATGGAGAGATGGAGTGCCGTCAATATGATCATAATGGAGAGACACGATCTGACTGGTCTGTGCTTATGAGAAGTGTTGAGTTTCACACAAGACCCGAGGCAAAGAAAAGAACTGAGCACGCAAGAACAATCAGAAAAGATCCTGTCAATCCACAAGTTGAAGTTCATGATCCATGGACTTGGGACAAAACCTTCACTCCTGAGAATGACACTGCAAAGAATGATTGGAAATGGGAGACGAATCCTGCTGACACAACTTCATCAATGCCATGGCGTCAAGAAGATCCAAACAAGTTCAGCAAATAAGAGAGATATGATACAATGGATCCAAAACGATTGACTGAATTTGGAAGGAGAGAGGCCATGTCTCATCAAGATAATGTCACAAATGTCACGCAGTCATCGCACGCACGCGAGAGATACAAATATTCTGAGGATGTTGCGATGGTGATCTGTACATACTTGAGAAAAGGATGCACGATTGAAGCATCTTGTCAAGCTGCCAATATCAACAAGAGAACATATTATCGATGGATGGAAGAGATCCCTGAGTTCAGAGAGTTCGTCAATGCAACCGAGTCGGATGTTGAAGCCAACCTCCTCGAAACAATCACATCATATGGAGATTGGAGAGCGGCAGCCTGGATCCTTGAGAGACGCTATCCTCAACGTTGGGGACAAAAGCGAGAGCTTGATGTCAATGTCACGAAGCAAACTGGTGTCGATGTCGTTGCCGGTATGCTAACCAATATCATTAAACAAGAAAGCACCAATCAGAAAAAGGCAGAAACTGATTGATGCTCACTTGCACATTTAGGATGTCACAGGATCAACTTCTACACCATTAAAATTTGATCCCGTTAAAAAAAGGAAGTAACACAAAATGAAATTACAATCAAATGAAAACGTTGGAAGACCAACTGATAAAGAAGATCTTTATCCATTGATCAAGTATCTGATCGAAGATGAAGGCTTGTCAACTCAAGAAGCTTGTGATGAAGCTGGTATTCATAGATCTACTTTTTATAGATGGTGTAGAGTAAAAGGTGATACTGTCTCAAGAGCAAACAAAGCAAGAAAAAGAACAGCGCCTAGTGCTAAAAAAATACTTGAATATTGGAGATCAGATTCAGCGTCTTGGTATTTGGATAATATGTCTAAATCAGCAGGAATAAAATTTGACTTTCACTTAAAAGTAAATCCTATACATCAACAGTGTTTTGCGTGTAATAGAGTATTTATTAATCATAAATGGGGGGAGAGAAACATATTAGAAAGATCTCATATTGTTCCTCATGCTCTTGGTGGGTCTGATAGTCCTGTAAACTTTGTCTTGCTGTGCAAGCATTGTCATCTTGAGAATCCAAACGTTGATAATGAAATTACATATTTAAGATGGCTGCAATCGCATAAGTCAAGAGTTGAAATTGTCAGTGATGAAATACATTATCTAGCAAAGGGAATGATTGATCGTAATAAATTAAATAAAGCTCTCAGTGTTGCAAGATTAGATGAGATTATTCCCAATGGTGTTGATATTGAAAATTACTCAGTCGAACACCAAGGTGTAAACTTCTCAACAATCATCTCAGTGCTGTGCTCCAAGATTGATGACATACTTGATGAGCATCATGAGATCAGAATAAGAAAAGGATGTTAATATATGATTACTCGTGAAAATTTATTATTAGCAATTGACGAAGATCCAAACAATGAAAATTTATACGTTGAATTATGCACTGTCAATATTAGCTATATAAGATCACGTTATTATGCTTATTTTAAATGTAATTACGATATAGTTGAGCGTTTTGCAGAAGAAAAGCTGGATATGGCTCCTCGAAATAAAAAATTATTAGCTAAAGTATGGGATAATAATCCATACAAAAAAACAACGTGTACATCAGAACTAGAGGGTGAGACACCTGTTTATATTGATGAGCAAGATAATATTACAAATTTAATAGAATATAATATGAATGGAGATCATTGTAATGAGATAATTGATTTTGAAAAAGCAAAAGTATTTCAAAGATTAAATAAAGATAATCTTGATCATTATAGTGTTGAACAAATTTGCCAACATATAAAAAAATATCAAAGAGAGATTGGAATATGCAAATATGTTTATCATGATGATTGGAAGGAAATACATGTCTCTGTTCCTGCAGGAACTATTCCTGATTTTTATGATGATCTTTTTTATGTGAATGTTCGAAATGATCAATTCTGTAGAGGTATTATTATTTCTATATTAGAAGAGATTTATCGTTATCATGATATTGAATTAACAAAAGATTATGTAAAACTTAGATCAACGGCGTACCACTTTGATAATTGACATCAACCCCAATGAGCTCCAAACACAAATTATTAAAGCAATAGGAAGACAGGACAAAGTCATTGCTGCTCGTTGTGGTTGGGGAAGCGGTAAAACTTCAGCTCTCGTCTTTTCCATGTTGCTCGTGTCGAAGATGAGACCAGGTACATCGTCCTTGATGGTGACTGACACAACACCAAGATATAACTCTGTACTGATGCCAGAGATTGAGAAGTGGTTGACTCCTCTTGGATGGACGTACAATCACACCAATAAACTTTGGACAGATACTGAGAACGGGTCAACTGTTTGGTGTCGCTCCTATTATCGACCAGGTACAAGGGAAGCAACCCACAATCCGCTTGAAGGTTTGAATGTGACGAGTGGTGTCTGCATGATCGATGAATGTCAGACTCTCACAAGTGAGGTTGCTCACAAGGCTCTTGGTCGTTTGAGAAGTGGACCAAGTCCAATCATGATCCTTGTTGGGTTGCCGGTTATCGATGCTTGGTGGTGTAAGTTGGCAGAGCAAGCCAATTGTCAACCGTTGTTCTTCTCCTCATATGTCAATCAAGACAACTTGAGTGAAGAGTGGTTTGAGGCAACAAAGCTCCTTCCTCCTGATGAACGTGAGGCGATGGTTATGAATAAGCCAAAGCCACCAAGCGGGTTGGTGTATTCTGAGTTTGATCATGAGAAGCATGTCATCGATGACTTCAAATATGATCCATCCATGACGGGACGGATTGCAATTGACTGGGGATTCAGAAAGCCGTCGGTCTTGGTGATCGTATATGACGAGGTGAGAGAAGCTTCAATCATCATCCATGAATTCAACCCCAAGGAAGTGACCATCGAGCAGCTCAGTCAGATGATCCTTGCTTTTGCTTGGCCTCGTGCCTTGATGGACCTTGCACCATCTTCACGAGTTTGGCTTGACACAGGTGTTGCAGATAAAGCAGGCAAGGCAAGATCAGATCACACTGGTCTCTCTGCTTTTCGCATGATTCGCAAGCATCCTGATGAGGGAGGGATAGGACTCCCAATGAGGTCAACGACGGACCCGGTGAGGATTGATGTGCTCAATGGAGTGCAGAGATTGAAACGAGCTTTCAACTCAGGCAAGTACTTGATCACTCGTGAGGTATGGGAGAAGGGAGAGAGAGCAAGCGGCAACTCAATCAGAAAAGCATTGTTGTCATATGCTTGGGATAACAAGGAGCAACCCAAAAAAGACGGACGTGAGGATCCTCTTGATGCTCTCAGATATGATTGTATCTTCCATCATTGGACAGAGTCAGCACGCAACTATCAACCAAAGAGCAAACCAAATAGAAAGGTGAGAGTTGGCTCATCAAAGAAGGTAGAGTTTTAATGAGAAAGAAAAGAACATCTCCACCAAAAAGAGAACGTATTTTACAATATTGGATCTCTGATGATGCACAAACAAGAACTGAGAAGATGTCTGAAGTCTTTGATAATTACAGAGCTGAATTTCAATATTATCTTTTATGTAATACAGTTACTCATAAAAATAGTACTCGTATATTTTGTTTTGCTTGTTTGCAGGAATATCGTCAATGGGATGAATTGCAAAGATGTCACATTGTTCCTCATGGCCTCAAAGGGTCAAATGATCCTAGTAACTTTGTGTTATTGTGTCCATTGTGCCACAAGAAAAATCCACATTCTATCTATGATGATGTGTTTTTAATGTGGATGGCTTTGATGAATTTGCATAAGAAAAGTATTAGTATTGATTTAACTGATGCTTTATTTTGGTTTAACATAGATCCTAAGAAATACGATCAACTGTATGATCAAGATTTTGAGAAGTGGGAGAAGGTTCTCAGGGATGCTTGTCATGGTTTGGCACATTGGGACTTTCATAATAAAGTGGCGATTGCAGGAGCATATTATAAACAATCAATCAATCATGAAGTATTTGAATCCATCAAACATAAAAGATTTAAAAGGTGTAAATCATGGTCAATGAAATATTAAAATTATATGAGAATGGGTTCATGTTACGTCAAGCTATGCGCTTCACTCAAGACATGGAGAAAGCACGTGACCTGGTTCAAGATACCTTTATCAGAATGATGGACAAGCAAGATCAATACAATCAAGACAATAGCAATCCTCAAGCCTTTGTCACTGTTGTGATGAGACGTATTTATCTCAATAATGTACGTCGTTTAAAGATCACAACTCGGATCATGGATGTGTATGCTCAAAAGTATGGGGTCGCATCAAGTGATGCAACTGATTATGTGTTTTGCAAACAGCTCATAAAGGAAAGCAAGCACAAGGATATTTTGAAACATGTTGCTCTTGGATACACTACCAAAGACATTGCAAAGATTCTTGGCATCAATATGAACACAGCATTCTCAAGAACCAGGTACATGAGAGAAAGCCTTGCACAATTTAAGGATTGAATTATGACACCAGCAAAAAAGAAACTTATCCTTGACTTAGTTCAAAGGATGATCATTGAACCATCAAAAGGATTTCCTCCCCATGAGTTTGAGGAATCGGTCAAGTTGTTTCTTGAGATCGTTCAAGCACTTCTCAATGAAGATAATCAAAAAGATAATTGACAAATAGAGCTATCAAAATGATAATATGACCAAAGTGATATTGATCACCGAGGTTGTTATGCATAGAGATGACGAAGCTCCAAGACACTTACGAGCCAAATACCCACGATTTAAAACATTGGGTATCACAGGGACTCAGTTGTCCGGTGGTACCATCTCAGGCTATGAACAAAACACAAGTCTCACAGGCTTGTCATGGGTTCGAGCAGCTGAGGAGATGTTGAGGACGGACCCGGTTGTCCGTCGCTCTTGGCATATGCTCAGACAAACCTTGCTCTCAGCAACCTGGCGATTTGAGGCAGGCGTTGAGAATGATCCTGTCAGTGAAGAGTTGGCACGATTTGCAAACGAGGCATTTGGCTTCGATGGTTATGCAGGTCAAATGTCAGTCTCGTGGGAGGAGCAACTAGGTTATCTTTTTGAATACGTCACCATTGGGTATCGATACGCAGAAGAGATCTATAAGGTTGGCCTCGATGCCGAGGGACGCACAAAAGTCTTCCTCGATTATTATGCAGACCGAGAGCCAAGTGCTCACAATGAATGGTTGAGCCGAGACGGTCAACATCTCGATGGTGTACTTCAAACCGTCGTTGGTGTTGGCAAGACTCCTCAACCCATACCAGCAAACAAGCTCCTTCTCCTCACACTTAACAGGACGGGTTCTAACTTCGAGGGAGTTGGCATGCTTCGTCCTGTTTGGTGGTGGTGGAGAACAAAGCAACGTGTCTCGAATCTGATGTGTGTCGGTTTGGATCGTTGGGCCGTCCCAACTCCAAAGGTGATCGTTGATAGGTCACAAGCTGAAGCACTCGGTTTGACTGACGGTGACATTGATGCAATGATCAATGATGCCGAGGCACAAGCACAAGCGTTCCTTTCTGCTGAGCAATCCTACCTCGTTGAGAATGGTGCTGTGAAGTTTGATTCATATGCCGCAGCTCCGAATCTTTATGCTCAAGGCCCTCTCGATATTATCAAAGAATGTGACAATCAAATCAGTCAAGCCTTCCTTGCTCAATTCGCAAACCTCGGAATAAGTGACACCGGGTCAAGATCAGTCGGTGAAGTTCATCTCTCTGTTTTCCGTCGTGCTGCTATTAACCTTTGTGATGTCGTGGCTGCTCAAGTGAGTGGACCAGGTCGACGAGGTGGTGGCACAATTGGCAGGTTGATCAGATTCAACTATGGAGCTGTTGAGGCTTCCAAGCTTCCACGATTGACACATGCAGGTCTTGACACTGATGATCTTGCAAACAGTCTCGGCATGCTTGGTCCACTTGTCCAATTTGGACTTTTGACCCCGGATGACGAACTTGAGAGAGCAATCCGTGAAAGACTTGGTGCTGGTGATCTTCCTGAAGATGCACAAAGAACAGCTATCGAGAGAGCTGCCTCATCTTCTCAAAGTGGTGGAAGCGCACTTCTTGCAGAGCAATTGATCAAAGCGAGACGACGCAATGGCTAAGAAGAAAAGAACACAGGCACAAACACCAGCTCCACCAAAAGACAGGATCAAAGGATCAAAAAAGAATCCTGAAGGTTCTGCAAGTGGTACTCGTGGATCAATCAAGATCAGTGACAAGACAGAAAAAGCACTCGTCAATCTTCGCAACAAGCACAATGACAAATACAAGTCACCATCCAAGCGGGTGGATCTTGGAATGTTGAAAGCAGTGTACAGAAGAGGAGCAGGCGCATTCTCAGTCTCTCACCGTCCCAACGTGAGCAGTCGTGAACAATGGGCCTTAGCTCGTGTCAAAGCTTTCCTTAAACTCGTGGGAACAGGTGAGAGAAAGAAAGCATACAACACAGATCTTGACTTGCTTCCCAAAGGCCATCCTCAAAAGAGTGAGGCAAAGAGTGAAGCCGTCGCACTTGCTCCTAAGAAATATTCACACATATCATTTAAACCTCCTCAAGGTGCACAGACAGCAGCCGCAAGAGCACTCAAGAAAAGAGCAGAGAAGCCACCAAGTCAAAGAGGGATGACCTCCGTTGGTTTGGCTCGTGCTCGTGATCTTGCTAATGGTCGTGAACTATCTCCCGAGACAGTGAGACGAATGCTTGCATACTTCACACGCCACGAAGTCGACAAACAAGGCTCAACGTGGGACGAGTATGGCAAAGGCCGTCAAGCTTGGGACGGTTGGGGTGGTGATGCCGGCTTTGCTTTTGCTCGAAAGGTTGTCAAGCAAATGAATGCAGCAGATAACAAAACAACATTGAGAGCGTATGGAGAAGCAATCCAACTCTCTGAATCAAATTCTTATGAAGTACCTGAAGGATTGACCATTGGCAAACCGTTCAAGACGTTGTCACTTGGTCAAGTATCATCTCGCATGAGTGGTGATGCTATCGGCAAAGAGATCGATCAAGATCTTCTTTCTGAGCTCGTCAGAGTATTCAAAGAAAGACGTGAGCATGATCCTGTCATTATTGATTGGCAACATGCAACGTCTCCTTTTCAAGGTGGCACTCCTGCTCCTCCTGAGTCGGGGTCTGCACTTGGAATGATAATCGATCTCGAAATGAGAAACGACGGCCTTTACGCAATCCCTGCTTATAACGAGCGCGGAATGGAGGTTGTCAAGAATGCTGGTGGAGTCCTGTGGTCGTCTCCTGAGTATATCCATGGAGAGATCTTTTCTCGTGATGGTGGTGACAAGGTTGGGGATGCTCAACTACTTGCAATCACTCTCACACCAAGACCAGCACAGTCCCATAACAAAATTGATCGTATCACCTTATCAGAGGAGTCAATGATGGAAGATCAAATCAACGAATTGAAAGTAGCCTTGGAAGCCAAGGATGCAATGGTCAAAGAGCTTGAAGCCAAGATCAGAGAGATGATGGATGATAAAGATTCGTCATTGACTGAAGATGAGAAGATGGCTGAGCACGATGACAAAGAGAAGATGGCTGAACATGATGATGCTGAAGAGAAAAAAGAGCATTATGATGAAGAAAAGCAAAAGATGATGGAAGATGAAGAAGAGAAAAAACAAAAGCTCTCTGAGACTTTCACTCAAGACGTATCATTATTAAATGAGGTCGTTGCTCTTCGCGAGTCAGTCAAAAAGCTTGAAGCTGAAAACAACAAAATCAAATGTGATGAAGCTGTGAGCTCCTTACTTCGTGAAGGTAAGATCTCTCCTGCTGAGCAAGATGTTGCTTCAAAAGCTTGGAACATCAAAGACCTTCAACCAGAGTTTTGGCAAATGTTCTCAGAGCGTCAGTCAAACTCAAGTGTACCTCTTGAGGAAGTTGGTCACGGTGCAAGCGGTCAAGAGATCAGTAAGAAATCACTTGATCAAAAAGTTCGTGCTTTAGCTGAAGAGAAATCAATCAACTACAGTGAGGCACTCAGTTTATTCAGAGAACAACAACCTGACTTTTATCGTCAAGCATTTGGAGGATAACCATGGCTGACACACAAATCATTCAATCATTTATCGCAGCAGGTGCAATCACTGAATTCGCACTTGTCAGCATCGACGGCAATGGCAAAGTTGCAGTCACTACTGCAGCAACTGACGCGGCTTGTGTTGGTGTTGCTCAACGTGCTGCCTCAGCTGGTGAAGCTGTTGACGTTGTCATCCATGGCTTAACTCGTGTTATCGCTGGTGGTGCAATCACTTTCAACACTTCTCCTTTAGTAATGGCGACGACTGCTGGTGCAGTTGCTGCTCATGCGACAAGTGGAAACTATGCAATCGCTCGCGTAATTCCTAACATCAACCAAACAAGTGCCTCAGCAAATGACCAATTACTTGTCGTTTTCACTGGTGCAAACAACTTATTACCATAGGAGTGAATCATGGCTAGTTCTTATAGTGTTATTCATCCAGTAGACGAGATCCTAACGTCCCTTGTGTCTGAGGTTGTACCTTCAGACAGTCAACTCATTGCAAATCAAATCTTTGAAAACGTGAAGATCCCTGAGAGAAGTGGTACATTCCTTTTAGAGAATAGTCGTAACTTCATGGGTGCAGGTGTTGGTCTTGACCTTGAGCGTGCTCCTGGTGCAGGTCGTGCAAACATTGGTTCTTTTGATCGTACTAACTTGACTTTCAAAGCGAAGATCTATTCTGCACAAGATTCGATTGCAATGGAAGATATCATCGACAGTCAATATCCTGGTGGTGAAGAAGCTCGTATCGTTCGCAAAGTACGTCGCGCAATGATGCTTGCAAGAGAACAACGTGCTGCAAACTTAATCTTTGATACAGCTTCATTCTCAAATGATACATGTACAAATGTTATGGGTGGTCAAGTTGACGCTGCAGGCACTGACGCATTGACAGGTCTTGACAAATTGAAAGATCTAGTTTTTGCTGCTGCTCATGGTATCAATCCCGATACTTTGATCTTTGGTCGTGGTGTGTTCCGTTCATTAGCTCGTAACCCTGAAGTTCGCGGTTATGCTGGTGACGTAAGTGGCGCAGGTGCTTTCGCAAGTGGCAACCGCATTCTTACTGAAGAAGCAACAAAAGAAGTTTTACGTAACATTCTTGGCATTCCAAACATCTATGTTGGTGAAGCTCGTCGTGAAACTGCTGTACCTGGTGCGACTTCATCTGAGGCACAAATTTGGAACACTGATACAATCTTCTGCGGTATCATGAAAGGTGCTGACGCGATTGTACAAAAGAGTGGTAACGTGAAGGGAATGCCTGTTGCAGCTCTTAACTTCGAATTCGGTGGAATGCAAGCAGGTCAATATGACAGCCTTGACGCGACTCGTCGCTATGTATACGCCGAAGAAGTTCAACAGTTCAAAGCGATTGATTCAACTCTTGGATACATCCTTACTGACTGCTTAGCATAGGGTTGACATGTGCGACAATCACGAAGTGACACTTCTTGCCGAGCAAGATGCTGATGAATTAGCAATCAAAGATCTTGAGAATCAACTCAAGAATCAGTCAGGCGATGTCGCACGTATCACCAAAGCAAAGATCAATGAGTTAAAAACTCAGATCAAAGCTGAGAAGACAATGAAATCAGTCCTTGATAAATCAAGAACTCGATTTCTAAAAACACTTGAGACAGCAGTCCAAGCAAGTGACCCATTGACAATCCTTTCTCTACCTAGGGAACAGTTGATTGATTTCATAATTCGAGGTGGATTTGATGTTGCAATCGATGAATTCATCGAGCAAGCAGACCTCATCTCTCAAGCCGTCGAAAGAACAACAAGGATTGTGCAACCTGATCTCGGGTTGACTCCAATTCAACAACAACTTGACATCATGCAGACCTCAGCTGTTGAGACTCTGTTTGATG
>Ga0255751_10002976_pt1 | contig 15595 bp, 13 predicted proteins | sample 071ome_20_FD_179951 | JGI IMG/M metagenome (GOLD analysis project Ga0255751, IMG submission 179951) | Coastal salt marsh microbial communities from the Groves Creek Marsh, Skidaway Island, Georgia - 071412BT metaG (version 2) | ecosystem: Environmental > Aquatic > Marine > Intertidal zone >...
TCATCAAGCCCAGTTAATATGCGGACTTTAGAAATGAGCGTTCGCCTCCTAAGCGAGTGATCGGGGTTCGAGTCCTCGTGGGGAGGCCAGCACACCAATAAAATCAAAAACGTACATGCCATTTTATTTTCAGGCTAACCCTAGACTAACCGATCAAGGTTTATTCATTAAGGAGTTTTGAAATGATGCTGTTCTTGGCAAACCAACAAGAGCTGGATTGCATTAATTCCGATGGTCACATCCTCGGAAAAATCACTTTCGACACCTCAAAAAATAAGCATGTGTTTTGCCCAGATGAACAATCCATCGAACTATCGAGTGAAGAAAAGCTTGATATTGATAAGAGATTAGCTGGCCTGAATTCCGGCCAATATGCCATGCCAACACAGGACGATGATTAACATTTAAACCTAAACCTTGCTTCAAGTTCATAAAAATTCAGATCTTGAACCAAAACCTCATGCCGTAATCAAACGATAAATCAAACGTAAAGCCAAAAGAGTAAGTAGCCATTTAAATACCATTTTGAATTCTTTCTCAGGCAACACACCCAAAAATTTTAATCCCACTTTTGTTCCTATGAAACCAGCCAGGACCATCACGCCAAGTAGACCAGCCCATTGAAAGAATGAAAAACCGGCATAACTGAATACCAATATTTTCAGGCCATGCTGAAGCGTCATACAGCTTGAAAAGTTTGCCGTATAGTAGAACTTATCCATCTTGGATGTTCGCAGCCAACTCGCTACCAGAGGACCGGTTGCTCCAGCGAACAATGTGGCAAAGGTTGTGACAAACCCTCCCCCTACCCGTCCAATGACAGAATCGGACAACCCAACGTTTGGTACCTTTCCCCAGCAGGTATAGAGAATAAAAATCGCTATGACCCAATTAATCACATCACCAGATAAAGTTTGAAGACCGAGCGCACCTATAAGAGAAGCAACGACACCACCAGCCAGGAAGGCTTTAACCAACGCCCAATCAATAGCATCTCGCGTTAACCAGGCTCTACCAGCGTTTGAAGCCATTTGTACTAAGCCATGAAGGGGAATAAGGACTACGGGGGCCAGAAATTCGGCCATTACAACAATCAGCAATGCCCCACCTCCTACGCCTAAGGCGGCCGTCACTAGAGAACCGATAAAACTGGCAATTGCCAACACGGTAATATCTGTGACGGATAAGATTTCAGGAAATAGTGAATGAAACATAGCTTGATTAATACTTTCTAGGTCTATGGGGAGCGACTATCTTTAAAAGTAATGCCGCTCAAAGAAGGTAATCTATGCTCATCCTAAAAGACCTGCTGGATAGATATCAACAATTAAGCTCTGAACCACTGCTAGAGGTGGTATCAGATTATTACTTGTACGATGAAAAAGAATACGTCGAGCAAATCACGACGTTCGCCCACGTTGAGCCTGAAATTGAGCAAAGCATAGAACAACTCACACATACTCTAATTAGCGTAGCCTCTGAAAATAAATCCATCCCGTTAATCAATCAGGTGTTATCTGAGTATCAGTTAGACCAGAAGGAAGGTGTTCAACTTCTTGCATTAGCTGAAGGCTTACTTCGTATCAAAAGCCACGACACCGCCCAGCGATTCATACAGGACAAGATCGTTTCAGGAAATTGGGAAGCACACAAACACAAAAGTGAACACACCAAAGTAAATCTGGCGACCGAGGGATTATCCCTCTTGAAACACTGGCTAACCTCTACCCCAACGGAGCCCACTTCAAACAATATCCCGTTCAACTATTGGCTCAACTCAGGGAAGAGCTTCCTAGCGCAAGAAACCCTTAAACTGCTTATCAGTAAATTAGCGGGCATCTTCATCAAAGGGGCGTCAATTGACTCAGCATTGTCCAAACCAACGAGTAATACGGAACACTGCTGTTCCTTTGATATGTTGGGAGAAGCGGCTCTGACGGAAGAAGACGCCGATCAATACCTTGATAACTATCTTTCAGCCATACTGGCTATAGCGCATCATCAAGATAGCCAACGGCCAAAGAGCGAAGAATTACCTGGCTGCTCGCCAGAACACAGCATTTCCATCAAATTATCTGCACTCACGCCTAAGTTCCAGTACCGTTATCAAACCAACAATCCCTGCGAGCGATTCATAACACGAATAGAGAAGTTAGTTCGAACAGCCCATGAACAGTCCGTAGCAGTAACTCTGGATGCGGAAGAATCTGACCAGTTAGAGATGACCTTGGAAGTGTTCAAACATCTCTTTCTTTTACCTGGATTGAAAGGATGGGGAAATCTAGGCATCGCCATTCAAGCTTATGGCTTTCGAGCCGTACCCTCGATCTTATTTTTATCTGAACTGGCGAAAGAACACGAGACAGTAATTCCTGTACGCTTGGTTAAAGGCGCTTACTGGGATACTGAAATACATAAAGCTCAAGAGCTGGGTCTGGATGGCTATCCTGTCTTTACCCAAAAAGCAGCTTCAGACTTAAACTATCAAGCCTGCGTTAAAATCATGTTAGAACTCCAGCAACAAGGTCTGATCAAATCTCAATTCGCATCTCATAATGCCATGACAATTGCGACGGTGATTACTTTAGCCGAATCCATTGACCCTGAACAAACATCCCTATTTCCAATCGAGTTTCAAAGATTGCATGGTATGGGAGAACACATTTACAGTGCACTCAGTGGCTACAAAAAGCCGCTTCAAGATTACTACTGTAGAAGTTATTGCCCAGTCGGGCCTTATCAAGAATTACTGCCCTACCTAATCCGACGAATCCTTGAGAATGGCTCAAACCAATCGTTTCTGAATGCAATGAGCAACCCACCGACTAGAACAACAGAACCAAACGATGAAGACGAAGCGACTGAAGAAAATCCGGTGCTTTACAAGCTGCCTCACCATTCATTACTGCAATATGACCGATTCAGACAAACCTTTCCGTCGCCTAAAGATATTTACCTGCCATGGTTGGAGGGTTCCTTTGGCTTCAATATTAATCATTTTTCACACATTCATGCATTACAGAAGAATTGTGAACCGTTCTTTGACAAACTTTATGACGTCAAACCCGCTTTACCTGAAAACATTCATCATATTGAAACCACAGAAACCCTCTTTTCGCCGAATGAGCTCAGTCATCGCCTGGGATTAAGTTACAGCCTGACTCAACTGGATCAAATGGCGCTGAACAAGGCGCTGAAAGCACCTTGTTCAATGGCTAAATATGCGCCTGAAAAGCGTATACATATTATTCGAAGTTTTGCACAAAGCATGGAAAACAATAAGTTTGAACTCATTGCTCTGTGTATTCAGGAAGCAGGCAAAACCTGGCAGGATGCCATCAGTGAGATAAAAGAAGCCATCGACTTTTGTCACTACTATGCAAACCAATATGAGCAGATCAAAGACCCGATTACTTTGCCTCACACAGCCAATGAATTTAATCAGTTAAGATACCGACCAAAAGGTAATTTTCTGTGCATCAGCCCTTGGAACTTTCCTATCGCAATATTGGTAGGTCAAGTGGTTGCCGCATTGGTCACTGGCAATCGAGTTATTATCAAGCCTGCGCCACAAACACGCATCTGTGGGCGTCTTGTGTTCGACCTAATGAGAAACTGTGGTGTGCCCGGTGACAGTCTGTATTTCCTTCCAACAAACAATGAAACCAGTCATCAACTTGTAAGCAACAAAGGCATCGATGGCATCGCCTTTACAGGATCGTTGCAAACCGCAAGAAACATTCAGCAAGCACTGCTTGAAAGTCGTTCATACCCTATTCCATTTATAGCTGAAACCAGTGGTATGAACTGCATGATCACTGACGACTCAATCCTGACCGAGCAAATGGTTAAAGACGTAGTCGCTTCTGCCTTTGGTTCAGCCGGACAACGCTGCTCGGCGTTACGTGTGTTGTTCTTGCATGAAAGCATCTACGACGATTCTGTGAATGCGATTAAAGGCGTTATGGATCACTTAATCATTGGAACTCCAAAACAGCTAAGTACCGATCTGGGTCCTATTATCGATGCAGCCGCATTATCCAAACTGGAAGAATATATTCAGCAAAAAGCGGAAGATCAGCAGTTAATTCACCAACTTCCTACACAGGAATCTGACGGGTATTACTTTGCTCCCACCTTAGTTGCTCTAGACCACCTCGATCAACTAAAAGGCGAACACTTTGGCCCCATTTTGCATGTCATCAAATACCAATCCAGCGAAATCGAACAATTAATCAATGATATTGAATCATCCAGTTTTGCGCTAACACTCGGTATCCACAGCCGTGACCAACATTGGGTAGACTACCTATGTTCCAAACTCAGCATGGGTAATATTTACATCAACCGACACATAACAGGTGCTCAAGTTGCCGCACAACCCTTTGGTGGGCATAAGCGCTCAGGAACAGGATTCAAAGCCGGTGGTCCTAACTATCTGTTGCAGTTTATTAATGAACAGTGCATTTCAGAAAACATTGCAGCAATTGGAGGCAACACTAGCTTAATAACTCAATCAATCAAATAACAATCTGTTCATTTTTTATACAAAAATTTACCTAACTTTCAAATCAAAAAGGTAGAATACGCAGACATTCAACCTATGAACAAAGAAAGGCGGCTGTATGGTTCGATATTTCTCTGAAATTAAGCAAGAACGAATTTCTGTTAATAAACTGGAACTCGGAATGTTTGTGTCAGAGCTTGATCGTCCTTGGTCCGAGACCCCTTTTATTTTTCAGGGTTTCCAGATTTCAGATGAAGACACACTTGCAGAGCTAAAACAGCTTTGTAAACACGTCGTCATCGACGTGCAAAAATCGTCGTTACTCACCAAACACAACTCGTATCTTGCAACCCCAGAACACAGCTCAATTAAAGAGAAAGCACTTACCAACCCTGTGTGTTTTGAACGAGAACTCAATACCGCTGAAAAGATCTTCCATAGCTCCAAACAAAACCTTCAAAGCGTACATCAGAACATTAAATCTACCAGCAAACTGGACTTCAAAGTCATCCAGGAATTAGTTCAGGATTGCATTAAAAGTATTAACCGAAATGAAAGCGCTCTTACCTGGTTAAGTCAGATAAAAAGCACTCAGAATTACATCACCGAACATGCATTACGAGTGCTGGTGATCGCTATTAAATTTGGGAAGGCGCTTGAATTGGACGAGCAGAAACTGAATTATCTAGGATTAAGCAGCTTACTTTATGACATCGGTAATCTTCAGATACCAAATGAACTATTGTCAAAAACAGGCAGGCTTAATGTTGAAGAACGTAACATAGTTCGCCAACACACTTTGAAAGGATATGAATTTCTTCAACAACACGAAGATGTGCCTGAGGAAGTTCGCCTGGTTGCTCTTCAGCATCATGAGCGAATTGATGGTAAAGGCTATCCTCAAGGGCTCACCAGTGACAAAATATCTGATCTCTCCAAGATCATAGCCATCGTAGATTGTTATGATGCATTAACCAGTGATAGAAGCTATAAAACAGCTACGTCGCCAATGAATGCTCTAAAAAGAATCTACGAAACGAGAGGATTGCAGTTTGACCGTCTTTTAGTTGAACAGTTTATCAACCATATCGGGATCTACCCTCCTGGCTATATTGCTGAATTAAATTCCGGGCACATTGGCATCATTCTATCAAATGAAGACAACCATAAACTGCGTCCGAAAATCCTTATTGTTCGAACCCCTGACAAAAAAGCCTGCATTGAACGCGTTCTTGATTTAAGCTCGCCCAAAAAGCTTAAAAATGGCCAAGTTTTAAAAATCAAAAACGTGTTAAATAATGGCGCGTTCGGAATTGATTTGAAATTTTATCAAGAAAAACTCTTACGCCTCTGGAGACAAAGCCTAAAAGAATCAGCATAAGAGCTTGGACGCCCTTTCATAGCAGGCCTAATCAGTCATCGACTGTAACTCAATCAGAATGTTCAGTGCCTGCTGGTTAGTCTCTCCGCAGACCCAGTCGGCGGCCTGAAATTTAAGACAAACCTCCGGCCTTTCTGGCTTGCCAAACAATTTGCACAAGTTGTTATCATCTAATTGAATACAACGAACACCGGATGGTTTGCCTTCTGGCATACCGGGTATCGGGCTGGATATTGAAGGTGCGATACAACAAGCACCGCAGCCTATACGACATTCCATAAAACCTTCCCATGAAAAACGACATTGAGATGGAGGAATATCTCAATAATCTGCATACATTACGCACAACCAAAACAATAACTATTCTACACCAACTCTCTCCACCCTCATGATAAAGAATGATTCAAACCTTCATATACTTGATAAACGACTACCACAACCATTCCTTAACACTCTTTAGGGTTAGTTATGAAGTACTTAGAGCGCATCAATTGGTTTCCACCCAATGAAAAGGTTCTATTCATTGATCATCAAAACAATAGAAACTGGGTCTCATTTAAATCCATTCGTGAGATAGCTAAAAAAGAAGATGCAGATATTTGGTGGTGTTCTGAAGGAATAACCGAGTTTGTTCGATTAAGATTACCGGATTAAGTTATACTTGCCACTTTTAAACATTATTGTCCTTCATAGCTATACTTACCAACATAGAGGTGCGGATCAACGACTGATCCTACTAGGACAATACACCGATGGGTGATACATGCAATACTTACAAAAAATTGATTCTTGGCGAGATAAGAACCAAAAGTTAATTCTTCGCGAAGGTGAGCAGACCTTTTACATCTCGGCAAAAGCAGCCATGGTAAAAGCGAAACAAGCTGAAAAGGATATTTGGCAATGCTTTGAAAATGGCCATACGTTCTACTCTTTAAGAGAGAAAGCCAGTTAGACCTGAAAAACCTTCGTATCTGGATAATTAAATTAAAACTATCCAGACAATAAAAAAGCGAGCAATGCTCGCTTTTTTATTTGAAACTGAAGTTCAAAGATTAGCTACCTAGAAGCTCAGCTTTCAAACCGTCGTGTACTGGGTTGTCAGACAACCAGATACCGAACATAGCTTTCTTGAATTCAACGCCTTTAACAGTGTCTTTTTTAACACCATTCTTAGTTACGTTTACGCCTTCACCTGGAACGTAAACCAAATCAAAGATGTCGCCTTCTTTGATCTCTTCACGGAAAACGTTGATGAACTGATCGATTTCAGATTTGATCGCGCCAGTGTTACCACCTGTTGCTAGCTCGAAACCTTCGTTCGTTGCGTTAACCATTTTCTCAGCCGTAATTAGGCCAGAGATAATGTGCAAACGTAGCGCCATAGGCTGATCTGCATTCACAACCTGATCAGCAGTCAAACCTTTGTTTTGAAGGTATAGACCAGCTACGTATAGGTCGATGAACATTTTGTCACGGATACCAGCACCATTTAGTTCAAGCTGACCGCTTGCTGCTGATAGTTGATCTGGAATTTCAACGTCCGCTACTTGTTTTGCTGAAGCTGACATTGCGCATACCATTGCGCCACATGCGATGATTTTTTTAAACATTTATCTCTGATCCCATATTATTTTTTTTAGTCATCCAGTACACAGTCGGCGTGGATTACCATCCTGTGCGCGATCAAGTGTACTGGTTTGGGGGCCACAAAAATGTGGACTGTTTTGCATTTCTTTCGCCCAATGTTAAAAGGCGACACCCAGCATAATAGCTAGGACATTACATACGTTCAACTACCTTGATGCCTAAAAGACTCAAGCCCGTGTCCAAGGTGTTAGCAACACGCTTACACAGAGCCAGTCGGCTAGCACGTACATCTGCAGCCACACCTTCTTTATTGATTGGACACGCTTCATAGAAACTCATGAAATTGCCTGAGAGTTCATAAAGGTAGGTACAAAGAACATGTGGAGTACCATCTTTTGCCACAGCATTAACCACTTCAGCAAACTGCATTAACTTCAGAGCAAGCGTGCGCTCTGCGTCTTCGTTGATCGAAATATCAGCCTGGAAACTTTCAAGGGATTCTTCTGCTTTACGGAATACGCTCGCCACACGGGTATAAGCATATTGAAGATACGGCGCGGTATTCCCTTCGAATGACAACATGTCATCCCATTCAAAGATGTAATCTGTCGTACGGTTTTTTGATAAATCCGCATACTTAACGGCACCAATGGATACGGCCTCAATAACATCGGCACGTTGCTGATCGGTAAGATCCGTGCTCTTTTCAGCAATCAAATCCGTCGCGCGCTGCTGTGCTTCATCTAACAAATCTGACAGCTTAACTACGCCACCGGTGCGGGTCTTAAATGGACGACCGTCTTTACCTAGCATCATTCCAAACGCATGGTGCTCAAGAGACATGGAATCCGGCGCATAACCCGCTTTACGAACAATAGTCCAGGCTTGTTGTAAATGCTGTGCCTGACGAGAATCAATGAAGTACAAAACGCGATCTGTACCTAATTGCTCATGGCGATACTTGGCACACGCGATGTCGGTCGTCGTATAAAGATAACCACCATCCTTTTTCTGGATGATAACGCCCATTGGGTCGCCATCCTTGTTCTTGAACTCATCAAGAAACACAACCATCGCGCCGTCATCTTCTACCGCCAGACCTTTGTCTTTAAGATCCGCAACCACTGCAGGCAACATATCGTTGTACTTGCTCTCGCCCATGACATCATCGCGGGAAAGTGTCACATTCAAACGGTCATAGGTTTTCTGGTTTTGCTGCATGGTGACATCAACCAGCTTACGCCACATGTCATTGCACCACTCGTCACCACCCTGCAGTTTAACTACATAGTTACGAGCACGTTCTGCAAACGCTTCATCTGCATCGTACTTCTGCTTGGACTGACGATAAAACTCTTCAAGATCTGACAGTTCAGACTCAAGAACATCCGGGTTATCACGCATCAATTCTTCTAGGTGCGCGATCAACATACCAAACTGGGTTCCCCAGTCACCAATGTGATTACAACGAACCACCTTATGACCCAAGAACTCCAAAACACGAACAACGGCGTCCCCAATAATGGTCGAACGCAAATGACCTACGTGCATTTCTTTCGCTACGTTTGGCGCAGAGTAATCCACTGCAATGGTTTGCGTTTCCTGTGATTCAACGCCGCAACGTTGATCGTAGCCAACCAACTGATTGGCTACCCAATCAGCTTTCAGGAAGATATTAATAAAACCAGGACCAGCAATCTCAAGCTTTTCAATCACCTCAGGCATATCCACTTGCTCAACCACTTTCTGAGCAAATTCACGAGGGTTCATACCCAGTTTCTTTGCCACTGGCATCACACCATTGGATTGATAATCCCCAAAATTCGCTTTTGCACTTGGTCGCACCATGCCTTGAGTTCCTTCAGGAGCACCGGCAGCCACTAATGCATTAGAAAACGCTTGATCAAGAAAATTACGGAGATTCATCGAGAAACCTTATGACTATGAATAGTTGAAATCAGCAATTAAAAATGAGGCGCTATTCTACAACAGACTGAGTGTTGTAAAAACCGTCATTCAAGAGAAAACCCAGAGAATAAAAACAGAAAAGGCCAGCAGTAGCTGGCCTTAAGGATAAAAGAAAGAACTTATAAACCTTCCAGTAATTCCTGAAGCGCTTCTTCAACGCCTTGGGTTTCCTGAACTTCTTTTAAGGCACGAGGATGATCCATCCCAACCGCATCCGCAATTTTGTTCGGGAAGGAAGCGATAATGTCTTCTTCAGTCATCTTATCAACGTGTGCTTTTCGTAAGAACATCGCCAGGTGGATGATGCCTGCAATGGAAGAAACGTCATCAGCTGCCATAGGATCACAATGCTGTGCAATGCCATCAGACATCTCATCCGGGAAGCGCCAACGTTTTGCTAGTTCAGCACCCACTTGCGCGTAGTTATAACCAAACACCTGCTCTTCCGCTTCACGACGATCTTTACCTTCATTAACCATCGCATCTACACCAACGCACTCTTGCGGGTATACGGTATGCATTAACACGATTCCAATGGAATACAACATACCGGCAGTAAATGCAGTCTCTGGATTAGTATCCGTATAGCGAGCAATCCAACGGGATAATTCCGCCACCGCAAAACTGTCTGTCCAGAATTCTCGGCGATCAAAGCCTTGTGGCACGGTAACTGCCCCTGAGATACCAGAAGCTAACACCATAGTTCTTAACATGCTTAAGCCAAGCAGAACCACAGCATCATTGATTGTCTTTACATCTCGACTCGTACTGTAACGAGCTGAATTCGCAACACGTAATACTTTTGCAGTTAATACCTGATCCTTGGATATTTTGTCTGCAATCTCATCAATATCGATAGAGTCTTCGTCTTTAAAGCTTTCGATCAATTCCTGAACCACTTTGGGAATATTTGGAAGTTGTTGTGAAGAGTCAAAAATTGCTGCTAGTTCCATACACATCCTCATAGAGATCTATCTACTCGATCCAATGCTGGTATCGAATATTCCGTCAGAGATACAACCTTATATCTCTGATTCACCTAATTCTTTTTATAACTAATCCTTTTCGGACTCGCACAATTGAGTGTAGACACAAACCGCAACTTCTACCGATATTTTTTCGTTATCTTTGTGTTAACAAACTGTGAAAAGGAACTTGGATGCAAATCTTTGAACCAATCAAGCTTAGATTAGGTTAGCCAAGCCGTTCCGCTAGAAAATCCACCAGCAACCTCACTTTAGGAGAGAGGTTTCTGTTATCAGGATATACCGCCCATATGCCCTCTTTATCATCGCGATAATCACTCAACACTTCGATTAATTCCCCCGAATCCAAAGCCCCCTGGACGTAATAATCAGGTAATTGAACCAGGCCCAATCCCCTGGAGGCAGCATCCAATAGCGAAACACCGGAATTACAATGAATACGCCCTGTTACCTTCACCGACTTTTCAACCTGATTGTTTTTAAAATGCCAATAATCAGAACTGCCCACCAAACAATTATGATGAGCTAACTCTGACAAGGTATGAGGGGTGCCATATTTTTCAAGGTAGGATCGTGTTCCACAAACATAGAGTTGTCTGGACGCCAGTCTCTTAGCAATCAAACTGGAATCCTTCAGCCGCCCCAATCTAATAGCCACGTCAATGCCATTCTCAACAAGATCCAGCGTTAAGTTTGTTAGATTGACGTCCAGATCAATTTGATGATGACGTTCAAGAAAGTCATGAAGCAAAGGCACAATATAGGATTCACCATAAGCCACTGGGGCCGTGACTTTAATAAGTCCTTTAGGTGTCGTCTGCATTTGAGTGACCGCCAGCTCGGCAGCTTCTAAGCCATCGACCAGGCTTCGACAGTGGTGATAATAGGTTTGACCGGCTTCTGTTACAGAGATTTTTCGTGTGGTTCTGATCAGTAATTTTACTGCTAACCGTTCCTCCATCGCCGAAACCCGTCGACTGATTTGAGCAACCGATGTTTTTAACTTTTGAGCCGCTTTAGTAAAGGATTGTGTATCCACCACGGCCACAAATTCCAACACACCTTCCCAATTCGCCATCGCTCACGCCCTCTCTACGAACCCACTAAATTATTACTCATACGTAAAAGTAATTTTCAAAATAAACCAATTATCACCCCAGGGTAACAATACTAGAATAACCCTATCTATCAAGTTGAGTTCTACATTTAATTACTTTGTAGCACTCCTGTTCATATTCGATTAAAGGAAATACCTATGGCACTAGATATCAAACCAGGTCAAGAATTCATTAAGTCCAAGGCAGCAGTAGCATGGGCGGTGGGTGAACCTCTAAAGATGGAAGAAGTTGATGTGCAACTTCCAAAGAAAGGAGAGGTTTTAGTTCGTATCGTTGCTACAGGTGTGTGTCATACCGATGCCTTTACTCTGTCAGGTGATGATCCTGAAGGCATTTTCCCATCCATTCTTGGCCATGAAGGTGGCGGGATAGTTGAAATGGTCGGTGAAGGTGTAACCAGTGTTGAAGTGGGCGATCACGTAATCCCGCTTTATACCGCAGAGTGTGGTGAGTGTAAGTTCTGTAAATCAGGAAAAACCAACCTATGTCAGGCCGTGCGCGAAACTCAAGGCAAAGGATTAATGCCCGACGGCACAACGCGTTTTTATAAAGACGGCGAGCCTATCTATCATTACATGGGCTGTTCAACCTTTTCTGAATACACCGTTCTTCCAGAGATTTCTCTTGCTAAAGTAAATAAGGAAGCACCACTTGAAGAAGTGTGTCTTCTGGGATGTGGAGTGACTACGGGTATGGGCGCTGTGCTAAATACCGCCAAAGTACAGAAAGGCGATACAGTTGCTATCTTCGGTCTGGGGGGGATTGGTCTATCTGCCATCATTGGTGCTCGCATGGCAGGTGCAAGCCGAATCATTGGTATTGATATCAATGAAAGTAAATTCGAGCTAGCAGAACAACTGGGTGCAACCGATGTCATTAATCCTCAAAAAGTGAATCAGCCAATTCAGGAATATATTGTTGAGCTGACGGATGGTGGAGTAGATTTTTCATTCGAATGTATCGGTAATGTGGACGTAATGCGTCAAGCATTAGAGTGCTGTCACAAAGGTTGGGGGGAATCAGTCATCATCGGTGTTGCGGGTGCTGGCCAAGAAATCTCTACACGCCCATTCCAGTTAGTAACCGGTCGCGTATGGCGCGGCACTGCGTTTGGTGGAGTTAAGGGCCGTTCAGAATTACCTGACATTGTAGAGCGTTATATGGCGGGTGAGTTTGGATTGCAAGAATTCATCACTCACACCATGGGATTGGATGAAATCAACGAAGCATTTGATCTGATGCACGAAGGCAAGAGTATACGTTCAGTTATTCATATGGATAAATAACACCTAAAGCCCTAGCCAATCGTTCTTTCATTAAGATAACGATTGGCATCACTATTTTTTAAGCGAATGTTATGACACTTGAAAATGTAAGTCAGAATAAGGTTGCGGGCGGTTGGCACAAACAATATACCCACGATTCAAGCGCGCTTAACTGCAACATGCGTTTTGCTATTTTTCTGCCGCCAAATGCCAGCAAAGATAGCCCAGTGCCTGTACTCTACTGGTTATCCGGCTTGACCTGTACTGATGAAAACTTCATGCAAAAAGCCGGTGCATTTAAAAAAGCGGCCGAACTAGGCATCGCAATCGTAGCACCGGATACTAGCCCTCGTGGTGTAGCAGTAGCTGATGACGGACAATACGACCTTGGTCAAGGCGCAGGTTTTTACCTTAACGCCACTCAGAAGCCTTGGTCGGATCATTTCCAGATGTATTCATACATTGTGAATGAGCTTCCTCAGCTAATTGAAGAGAACTTCCCGGTTTCAATGATAAAGTCCATTTCAGGCCACAGTATGGGTGGACACGGCGCACTTACAATAGGTCTTAAGAATCCGGATCTCTATCAATCGATTTCTGCCTTCAGCCCTATCGTTAATCCGATGCAAGCACCTTGGGGTAAGAAAGCCTTTACCGAATATCTGGGCAACGATTTCTCCACCTGGAGAGACTACGATGCCTGTGAATTACTAAAACAACAAAAAGCCAACTTGCCTATTCTGGTAGACCAAGGCGATGCAGATCAATTTCTTGAGGAGCAACTTAAACCGGAATCTCTAGTTCAAGCAGCTAAGGTAAATGGTTCTATGGTTGAGTTAAGAATTCAGTCAGGTTATGACCACAGCTATTTCTTCATATCTTCCTTTATCGAAGATCATCTGGAATTTCATTCCAGATATTTGAATGTCTAACCTAAATCAGTCATTCGACTATTCTTACAGCCCATGCAATTCAGCTTGGGCTATATACTTCTTCCTGTTTCAGTGAATAACCAATTTCGGAATGCTTTCATTTTGGCCCCTTCCGAAAATTCTTTCGGATAGACAACGTAATACGCCAATAGAGATTCAAAATGAATATTAGGAAACAATCGAACAAGTCGCCCAGCCGATAAATCATCCCGTACCATGACACTCCGAGCTAGCGCAATTCCATTGCCATCAATGGCCGACTGCAATACCGCTGCCGAATTATTGATTTGTAGATTAGGCCTTGTAGCCGTCTCTTTAATGCCCGCTTTAAGTAACCATTCAGACCAAGTTGGAAAACCGGTATAAGCATCCATAGACAAGTCATGAATAAGGGTTTCCCTAAGTAAAGTAAAGGGACTATTCAAATCAAACGTACCTTGAAGAAGCGTTGGCGAACAAACCGGAAAAACCTCCTCTTCCATCAATTTCTCCGCGTATAATCCCTCCCAGTTTCCAAGCCCATAGCGGATACCTACGTCTATTTTCTGAGTTGTGAAATCAACAGGACGCAAATTCATATCAAGGCGAACATCAGTATCCGGGCATACACTCTGAAAACGATTAAGTCTTGGTAACAACCACTTGGCCGCAAATGCTGGACTAACAGCAACCGTTAAAATCCCCGTTTCTGAATTTTCTTTTAAGCGTTCCAATCCGAAGACTAACTTTTCAAAACCCGCCCGAATATCCGGAAGCGCCTTTTTAGCCGCTTCGGTTGGAATGATTCTTACCTTGCCACTTTTCACCCGATTAAATAAAGGCGTATCCAACCATTCTTCCAAGGAACGAACCAACTGCCCTACGGCTGCAGGCGTCACATTCAATTCTTTTGCAGCTTCAGAAAAGCTTTGATGCCTGGCACTGGCTTCAAACGCCCTTAATGCATTGAGATGTACAGGAAGTGTCATAGCATACCAACAAAGAATATATTTAGTGGTGGCATAGATTATATGGTTTGTAAGAAAAAATAAACCGATAGAAAATACTCAACATATCAATAGATATAGGACTTAGCGTAATCACAAAAGGCTATGCAATGCTACTAACATGACACCTGAATTTCTGATTCGCTAAATATTTATTTTCATGATGTACAAAGCAAAAAGAGAGAAAGAGATATGAGTACTCGATTTAAAGGAAAAAAACTTTTGGTGATTGGCGGAACCAGTGGCATGGGCTTTGAAACAGCTCGAAAAGTACTTGCAGAAGGAGGTAAGGCAGTCATTGTTGGTCATCGTAGCGATAAAACTGAAAGAGCAGCTAAAGAGTTATCTGCTTTAGGTTCCGTTGACGTGTTACGCGCCGATTTAGCCAATGAAAGTGACGTACAAAGCCTTCTGACTGTAATTGATGAAAAACATTCTGATATTGATCTGCTAGTAAATGCTGCAGGAATTTTCTTTCCAAAACCCTTTTTGGAACACAACGGCAATGACTATGACCAATACATGAAAATCAATCGGTCGTTCTTTTTTATCACCCAAAAAGTCGCGGCAAATTTAGTTTCAAAGAAACGCTCTGGCGCCATTGTAAATGTGGGCTCTATGTGGGCAAAACAGGCTATTGCTGCAACACCTTCATCGGCTTATTCAATGGCTAAAGCAGGACTTCACTCCCTGACTCAACATCTTGCAATGGAACTTGCAGAGCATAATATTCGCGTCAATGCCGTCGCTCCTGCTGTGGTTAGTACCCCCATCTATGAAGGTTTCATTCCTAAAGAAGACGTTAATGAAGCATTACAAGGATTTAACGGCTTTCACCCAATTGGACGTGTGGGCACCCCAGAAG
>Ga0255751_10002980_pt1 | contig 15587 bp, 16 predicted proteins | sample 071ome_20_FD_179951 | JGI IMG/M metagenome (GOLD analysis project Ga0255751, IMG submission 179951) | Coastal salt marsh microbial communities from the Groves Creek Marsh, Skidaway Island, Georgia - 071412BT metaG (version 2) | ecosystem: Environmental > Aquatic > Marine > Intertidal zone >...
GCATTGCTCAAAGATCTTTCACTCGCAGTTGGACACTCTCTGATGATACTGAAGTGAGAAACGTAACCTTTGAGGATGGGCTATTGACGATTGAACTAGGTAAAGTAGTACCAGAACATCATGCTAGAAAAGACTGGTTCTAAATAATTAGGAATATCGTCGTCGCTGCGCCGAGGGGATACTGGCAAAATCCAGTTGACTCCCCTCTTTTTTCTTGGTATAATGAAGTGCGTTTAAAAATATTATGTCTGTCAAACTAGTTCTTTTAAAGTCAAACGAAGAAGTTATTGCCGACGTGCAAGAACTGGTGGATGAAAACGATAAGGTACTGTTTCTTGTACTCACTAATCCATTCACATGCAAGTTAGTTGAGGCACCAGAAATGCTTATGGAAGGTGCTGAATCGTCGGAACCCAGATATAGTGTTCAGTTTTTCCCATGGATGCCACTGTCGAAAGACAAGAGGATCTCTATTGATCCAACCTGGGCAGTCACTATTGTGGAACCCACTGAAATGGTTAAAGAATCTTATGAGGCAAGGATGAATGGAACAACAGGAAATTAATGTACAGTGTATCATTCTGACCAATGATGAAGTTATCATCAGTCAGATTGAAGAAGTGGTTGCAGAACTTGGTGAACCAAATTGCAGACTAACTTCTCCATATAAAATTCTAGGCAGACATGAGACTGATGCACCAGTTGAGGAAAGATTTGTCCCATGGCTGTCCGATATTACCGATGACCGTGTTATAATGTTGTCATCAGACAAGATCCTTACCCTTGTCGAACCACACAAAAAACTTGTTGACTACTACCTGAAGCTTGCCACAACATGAGGTTTTATACCAACGTCTTTCAGATCGGAAACGATATCCTCGTAAGGGGTTATGAAAATGGGAGACACTTTAGTGATAGGGAAGAATTCTATCCCACTTTCTATGTTCCTAGTAAAGGCAAAAAGTCTGGATGGAAGACTCTTGATGGTACTTCTGTAGAACCCGTAAAACCTGGTACAATCCGAGATTGTAGAGAATTCCTGGACAAGTATTCCTCTGTTCAGGGATTTTCTGTATTTGGCAATGAACGGTATGTTCACCAGTACATCTCTGAAAAGTACCCTGAAGATGAGATTAAGTTTGATGCTAATCACATTAAACTCTTTACCATTGACATTGAGGTTGCGGCTGAGAGTGGATTCCCTGATGTATTCAACTGTGCGGAAGAGTTGCTTCTGATTACTATTCAGGACTACTCCACTAAGCAAGTTATTACTTTTGGTTCTCGTCCGTATGCAAATACTGATCGTGATGACTTCAAGTATGTCCTCTGTGGTTCTGAAACTGAACTGATCATGACCTTCTTGGATTGGTGGCAAGCCAATACTCCAGAAGTTATCACTGGTTGGAACTGTGAACTGTACGATATTCCGTACCTTGTGGGTCGTGTTGAACGTCTCATGGGTGAGAAGACCGCTAAGAAGTTCTCTCCGTGGGGTATTGTTAGGAAGAATGATATTGTCATCTCTGGTCGTAAACAGATCTCATATGAACTTGCAGGAATCTCTGTAATCGATTATCTGGATCTTTATAAGAAGTCCCCTGCAACTCCCAACCAAGAGAGTTATCGACTGGATCATATTGCCAACGTAGAACTTGGTGCTCGTAAGTTGGATCACTCGGAGTACGATACTTTCCGAGAGTTCTATACTAAAGCATGGGATAAGTTCGTTGACTATAACATCGTTGACGTGGAACTGGTTGACAAACTTGAGGATAAGCTTAAGTTGATTGACTTGTGTTTCACCCGTGCTTATGATGCTAAGGTGAACTTCAGCGATATCGCCTATCAGGTTCGTACCTGGGACGCTATCATTTACAATTATCTTAAGAAACAAAAGATTGTAATCCCACAAAAGGAGAGGAATCAAAAGGATGAGAAGTATGCTGGCGCTTACGTTAAAGAACCTAAGCCTGGAGTTTATGACTGGGTGGTCTCTTTTGACCTCAACTCCCTATACCCTCACCTCATTATGCAGTACAACATCTCGCCAGAGACGTTGTTGGAACAGAAGCATCCATCTGCAACCGTAGATAAACTTCTGAATCAGGAACTCACTTTTGAGATGTATAGTGATTACGCTGTGTGTGCAAACGGTGCAATGTTCCGTAAGGACGTGAAGGGATTCCTGCCTGAACTGATGGAGAAGATGTACAACGAACGTGTCATCTTCAAGAAACGAATGCTCAAGGCAAAACAAGAGTATGAGAAAACCAAGAATCCCGATCTTATCAAAGAAATTGCAAGGTGTAACAATGTCCAGATGGCTAAGAAGATTGCACTCAACTCTGCTTATGGTGCAATCGGTAATCAGTATTTCCGTTACTACAAACTGGCCAATGCGGAAGCGATTACGCTTTCTGGTCAAGTCTCTATCCGTTGGATTGAGAATAAGATGAATCAGAGGATGAATAAAATCCTCAAGACCGAAGGAGTTGATTATGTCATTGCTTCTGATACCGATTCCATTTATCTTCATATGGGTCCTTTGGTTGAAGCTGTATACAAAGGAAGAGAGAAAACTACTGAAGGCATTGTCTCGTTCCTTAATAAGATCTGTGAGGTGGAACTTGAGCCGTATATTGACCGTTCTTACAAAGAACTGGCCGACTACGTGAACGCCTATGATCAGAAGATGTTCATGAAACGTGAGAACATTGCTGATCGTGGTATCTGGACTGCCAAGAAACGATACATTCTCAATGTCTGGGACAGTGAGGGTGTTCGGTACAATGAACCTAAACTCAAGATCATGGGTATTGAGGCAATCAAAACCTCAACTCCTGCACCTTGCCGTAAGTTTCTGAAGGATGCTTTCGGACTTCTGATGTCTGGTACTGAAGATGAGATGATTGATTTTATCGAACAGTGTAGAAAGGATTTCTATTCACTCCCACCACAAGACATCGCTTTCCCTCGTAGTGTCTCCGATATCAACAAGTGGAAATCTTCGGCCGACATGTACAACAAAGGTTGTCCTATCCATGTTAGGGGAGCAATCCTTTATAATTATTGGACTAAGAAAAAGGAACTAGATAATAAGTATCAAGCAATTCAAAGTGGAGAGAAGATCAAGTTTTGCTACTTGAAAACTCCCAATCCCATTAGGGAAAATGTCATGTCCTTCATTCAGGATTTTCCAAAAGAACTTGGATTGGACAAGTATATTGACTATGAATTGCAGTTCAACAAATCTTTCATTGAACCTATCAAGGTCATTCTTGATTGTATTGGATGGGAGGTTGAGCGCAAGAATACTCTGGAGTCTTTCTTTGTATGATTAGGTATTGTGTTTCTTGGTCTAATACTGGATTCTTTCATGACGATGATGTAAAAATCTTCGAAGATTATGAGACCGCTAGGTGGTTCCTTAAAGATATAAAGACACAGGGATATTCTTATGTTAGAATGTTCGAAGCGGAGGTTGATTATTCATGAAGAGAATTATTACACTAGTTACGGGTGGGTTTGATCCCATCCATAGCGGACACATTGCATACTTTAAAAAAGCCCGAGAACTCACCAACTATTTGGTGGTGGGTTTGAATACTAACGAGTGGTTGAAGGATAAGAAAGGTCAGTATTTCCAAGACTGGAAAGAACGTGCCGAGATTATTCGCCATTTGGAAATGGTGGATGCAGTCATTACAGTTCCCTATGATGAGAAAGGATCTGCATGTGGAGCGATTGAAACTTGTTTGGAGATCGCACAAACTGTAGTCTTTGCCAATGGTGGAGATCGCGGTAAGGATAATACTCCAGAAGTTGACATGTATGGTGATAATCCTAGAGTTGAGTTTGAATATGGTATCGGTGGTAGTAACAAATTAAACAGCAGTTCTTGGTTACTCCACGATTACTTTAATAGACAGAGAAAAATTCTTGGCATATGAGTGATCTTGATTTAGTTTGGGAACCTTTAGAACTTCCCAATATTGAGTTATATCAAACTAAACTTTCCGAAGATGTTATGGAGTATCTTTGGAAGAGAATTGAAATAGCAAAGGAAGTGAACATTGACTGGAGAGATAGACTCGCTGGTCAAATTTCTTGCAGCTTACATCTGCAGGATAAAGATGATTATTTCATGGATACGGTTTTATTTCCTATCGCTAAACACATGATTGATGGCCGTCGAGCAGCGTTTGGTCCGCAATTTCATCATAGTTTTGATGAGGAAAAATTTCAAATTAGAACAGACATGACCTGGTGGGTAAACTTCCAGAAGCAATTGGAGTTCAATCCACAACACATTCACTCTGGTATCTTATCATTCGTTATCTGGATGAAGATTCCTACTGACTGGAGAGAACAACATGAACTTCCTTTCTGTCAAGGCACTGGTGGTCCTGCTGCATCCGATTTTCAGTTTCTCTATACTGATATCATAGGTAATCATCAGGATTATACTATTAATATGGATAAAAGTAAGGAAGGAACTATGGTTGTTTTCCCTGCAAAGTTGGGACATGCAGTATTTCCTTTCTATAATTGCGATGAAGAACGTATCTCCATTGCAGGAAATGTACTTTGGAATGTTGTGCCACGATGAAGTATCAGTTTCTTAATCCTTTTGGTCCAAATATCTTGAAACTTAAGTGTCCAGATTACTTATTGTCTGGACTAAATCGATATACTGAGTCTCCAGCGTCAGAAAAATATCGTGTTTCTTCAGATCTCTTGGAAAGAGAGATGGATGTTAGGTATCTGACTGAGAGTTTTTGTAAGTCTGTAGGACTCACCGAGTTTGTTGAAGCTGCTGGTGAACTTTATATGGATTTGGTTCCAGAGAACATATCTAAATTAGTATTGGGTGTTGTACCTCCTGTAGACACTCGGTTCAAGGCTAGTGAATCTATTGCTGATGTGTGGATCAATAGATATTATTCTGGAAGTTTCACACCAATTCATGTACACTCTGCCAGCTTGTCTGGTATAATAATATTAAAAGTACCCAATAAACCTGGTGACCTTAGTTTCATTCATGGAAATTATCTTCCCTGGGTTAAGAGTGAATGGTGTCCAGATCAGGAGGTTGGAGATGTAATTCTATTTCCTAGTTGGCTTCAACACTTGGTTATGCCACAAAGTCATGATGATGAGAGGAGAACCTTGAGTTTCAATCTCATTGAACCAAAAGTTTATTCTGAACGAAAGGAGTTGTTTTAAGTTATGGATTTTTTGAAAGATATTGCTAAAGAGATTGGTGGTGAGTACACACAACTCGCAGCAGACATTGATGAAAATGAAGAGTATGTTGACACGGGTTCGTACATTTTTAATGCACTGGTTTCAGGTAGCATATTTGGTGGTGTATCTCGCAATAAGATTACTGCTATTGCTGGAGAGTCTTCTACTGGAAAGACTTTCTTCTCTCTCGCTGTCGTTAAGAATTTTCTTGATTCCAACCCTGATGGTTACTGCCTCTATTTTGACACTGAGGCTGCTATTAACAAATCCCTACTTGAGTCTCGGGGTATTGACCTCACTCGGTTAGTTGTAGTTAATGTTGTTACAGTTGAAGAATTTAGAGGTAAAGCCTTAAAGGCTGTTGATATATACTTAAAGAAACCTGTAGATGAACGCAAACCTTGTATGTTTGTGTTAGACTCCTTGGGAATGCTTTCCACTGAGAAGGAGATTACTGACGCACTGAACGACAAACAAGTTCGCGATATGACCAAATCACAACTGGTCAAAGGTGCATTCAGAATGTTGACTTTGAAACTGGGACAGGCAAACATTCCCATGATTGTCACTAACCACACCTACGATGTCATTGGCGCTTACGTTCCTACTAAAGAGATGGGCGGTGGTAGCGGTCTTAAGTACGCTGCCTCTACCATCATTCATCTTGGCAAGAAAAAAGAAAAGGATGGAACAGAAGTCATTGGAAACATTATCAAGGCAAAGACTGCTAAGTCGCGTTTGAGTAAAGAGGAAAAGACTGTTGAGATCCGTTTGTTCTATGACGAACGGGGTCTTGATAGGTATTATGGTCTCCTAGAATTGGGAGAGATTGGTGGACTTTGGAAAAACGTTGCAGGTCGGTATGAATTTGATGGGAAAAAGATCTACGCAAAACAAATCCTGGCAGCGCCCGAGAAATACTTTACGGATGATGTTATGGAAAAACTTGATTCGATTGCAAGAGAAACCTTTGCATATGGATAATTTTATCCGTACATGTGAAGTGTTTGATGAAATTACTTGCAAGACTATCATTGATATCTTCGAATCTTCTGAAAACAAGGAGCGTGTAGATAACTTTGGTAGACCTAATTTTACCCAAGTCAATATGAATGCCGAGGGTAAGTATAGTAAGTTCATTCAAGTTCTTTGTTATAAGTTTGTAGATGTCCTTAAACAGTATAAGGAAAATCTACCAGAGTATGTTGAATGGTTTCCTCATAAAATATACTTTGAAGAACTTAGAATCAAAAAATATGAGCCTGGATCTGATGACATGTTCGATTTGCATGTTGATGTTCAGGATCATTCATCTGCAAAGAGGTATCTGTCTTTCCTTTGCTATCTGAATGATAGTTTCTTCGGAGGAGAGACGGATTTTCCTTACAACAAATTGACAGTAAAACCAAAAACTGGTACAGTGTTAGTCTTCCCACCAACATGGCAGTATCCTCATAGGGGACTGCCAGTTAAGGAAGGTGATCCTAAGTACATCTTAAGTACATACCTTCACTATAATTAATGGAATCTATTGAAAAGTCAGTAATAAGGAACCTCATTCTTAACGAGGACTATACTCGGAGGGTTCTTCCTTTTATTAAGGCTGAATATTTTGACAACACTTGTGAGAAGGTGTTGTTCGAAGAGTGTTCAAAGTTTATTCAGGAGTACAATAAGTGTGCTACTAAAGAGGTTCTGAATATTGAGTGTGAAAAGAGAAAAGATCTAAACGATGAGACTTACAAGAACATCGTTGAGTATCTTGATCAGATTGGAGAAGATTCTTCTAATACTGATTGGTTACTTGATGTCACTGAGAAGTGGTGTCGTGATCGTGCCATCTATCTAGCACTGGTTGAAAGTATTTCTATTGCAGATGGAAATGATGAGAAGAAAAATGTGGATGCAATTCCTGCTATTCTCTCTGATGCCTTGGCAGTTAGTTTTGATAATCACGTAGGACATGACTATCTCGCAGACTATTCGGAGCGATATGATTTTTATCATCAAAAGGAAGAAAAGATTCCCTTTGATCTTGAATTCTTTAACAAGATTACGAAAGGTGGTCTTCCTAACAAGACTCTCAATGTCGCTCTTGCTGGCACTGGTGTCGGAAAAAGTCTTTTCATGTGCCATATGGCTGCTTCCGTTCTCCTTTCAGGAAGGAATGTATTGTACATCACGGCTGAGATGGCTGAGGAAAAAATTGCAGAGAGAATTGATGCAAACTTACTCAACATCCCAGTACAACAATTAGCCGATGTTCCCCTACAAATGTTTGAGAATAAGGTAACAAACTTAGCAAAGAAGACTCAGGGGACCCTAATTATTAAAGAGTACCCCACGGCTTCTTCTCATGTTGGACACTTTAGGGCACTTCTTAATGAACTTGCACTTAAGAAGTCATTTAAACCTGATATTATTTTTGTTGATTACCTTAATATATGTGCTTCCTCACGATATCGCGGTAACCTTTCTGTCAATTCATACAGCTATATTAAAGCGATTGCAGAGGAGTTACGAGGGTTGGCTGTTGAGGCAAACGTCCCTATCGTATCTGCCACGCAGACCACTCGCTCTGGTTATAATAGCAGTGATGTTGACCTTACTGATACTAGTGAGTCCTTTGGCCTTCCTGCTACTGCTGATCTTATGTTTGCCCTTATTAGCACCGAAGAACTTGAGTCCCTAGGTCAAATTATGGTGAAACAACTTAAGAATCGATACAATGATTTGTCTGTAAATAAAAGATTCGTAGTTGGTATTGATCGAGCAAAGATGAAACTGTATGATTGTGAACAGTCTGCTCAGAATGATATTCTTGACAGTGGTCAAGATGAAGAGTATAATTACGAAGAAGATAAAAAGTCCAAGAACAAATTTGCAACCCTGAACTTCTGATATGAACATTGATTTTGAACGCTATCAAAAATTTGTTGATGCGGTTACTAGCGACGCCTCTACTGATTTTCTCGCTCTTTCTGACCGTCTTGTCGAACTTGACGAGAAGGGTGCCAATATTGAGCGACTACTTACTGCGGGTGTTGGTATTAATGCTGAAGGTGGGGAGTTTCTTGAAATCATCAAGAAGATGGTTTTCCAAGGAAAACCTTGGAACGACGCTAACCGTGAGCATCTTATTATTGAACTCGGTGATCTTATGTGGTACGTTGCTCAAGCCTGCATGGCACTCGAAGTTTCCTTTGATGATGTGATTGCAACTAACGTAAAAAAGTTGGAAAAACGTTACCCTGGTGGATCTTTTGATGTCTATTATTCTGAAAATCGTGTGGAGGGAGACCTGTGATTAATATTGAAATGAGTGCAAGAGCTGCCGCGGCAGTTCTTCAAGTTCTTTCCAAAGAACAAGAACGATACACCCATGATTCTTCTTGTGTTCCCGAACGAATCACCGAGATCCGAGGAGTTATGGTTAGTATTAGTGAACAAATTGAAGGAGAACTAGCGGGGGATTGATAATGGAAAGTGCAGTCCACGCTTGGAACACTATGTCCTATGCTGAAGGAGCACTGTTCTCCCTCTGGGTCATCGGTATGTATTACATCAAACTTAAAATGGATAGGAGATTTGGTCGATGAAGATTCTCACACTTGAAGACTATCAAAAGGCAGGAGAATCATTCTGGCCTAAGTATTGGTACGTTGCCAAAGAATTGGGTGAAGGTGCTAAGGCAGAAGACATCCTAAAGGTCATGGAAGCAGTTGGTGGTGTTGCTCTAAAACTTGCATTGGAAGAGAAAGAGGCACCCTTTGGATTTAATAAGAAGTCCAAAGAAGAAGAAGACTAATAAATACCCCCGTAAGGGGGTTTTCTTATGGCTGGTAAGGGAGTAAAAATTGGTAACGTTGCCGAAGGTGCGTTTGTTTGTGCTCTTGGTCTCATGATCGCAAAAAACGAAATCGCTCCAACTGCATCTTCTAGTAGATTGAATCGGTGGGAGTTGTCGCCAACCCCATATAATGTTAAGAAATTGATGCAGAAATTTAACCCAGAGAGTTGGGTTGATGGTGGATCACAAACCATCGAGATCTATAACGGTCAGGCACATCTAAAATCCAAGGCAAAGAAAACTGCCTATAGATTATCTACCGATGATCCAAAAGAAGTTGCGACTGACACGCTGCAGGTTACCTTGACGGTTCAACTTAATCAAGGTGAGGTTGCGGGATTCTACGGTGAGGATATAAATGTAGATCATAAAGATTGGCCAACTCTCGACGGTATTATTAATCAAATGGTCAAGGGTAGTGGTAGATATAAAACGGTAATTAATAAATGGAAACAAAGGTATCTTGCGAATACAAGAAAAGAATTCATTAAGGTTGATATCGCAGCCATGGGTGCATCGGGTGCCCTTACTGGTGGTTCTATCAAAGGTGATGTTATTTTGGATGTCAAGATAACTCCAGTAGCCATTACTGGACAACAGAATGGTCCTGCTGGTAGACCTATTAGACTGCCTAGAATGAGTTACTCTCTGAAGGCCTCTAGTACTCCACCAAAAACAATTTCTAACCAAGGACCTATCGATACTATTGCTCAGTTCGAATCGAAATTTGGATTAAATATTGTTAAATCTAAGGATAGAAATTTGAATCCAACTATTGGCAATATTAGAAATGGGACATTTAATTATGTTCAGGATAGTGTCGCTCAAGAGCACAACTTTACTGAATTGAGAAAAGGTAGAAAAGAAAGAAAACTTCACTTGGTATACACCGATAAGAAGGGAAATACCATTTACAAACCAATTGCTGGTTTGTATAAGTGGGATCTGTTGGATGGAACTAAATTCCCAGATTTGCATCCTGCCAGAAGTAACAGTACCAAGTGGTTGAGAAGTTGGATCATCAATGAGTATTATGATAAGTTCTTGGAAGTATTCGCTTCCACTATTCCTAATGGTGCTTTAGTCGGACCCCAGGCAGAAAAGGCATGGAGTCTTTTTACTGAGGCTGCTTTCGGTGAAGACAAGGCTGAGGTCATTAGTTTCGGAAAGTCAATCACAAAGACTTCAACACTTCCATACATTCAAAAATTGAAAGAAGCTGTTGGCGGTCAATTGTATGCAATGCGGTCTGGCAATAACCTAGAGTTCCATCTACCTACTGCAACGGGTAATGGACATACTGCAAATACAAAACTATTCCATCTTAGATATAAAAACAGAACCCCAGGAACTGAAGAAGGAGTTAAGGAATTTGAGACTGCTGGTTCTCTTGAATTGAAGATGATGATTGAAGCTGGAGACATGTCTTATGAACCAGATGGATATACTTCCAAGTCTGTTATTGAATGGGATCCAAAGAAGAAAAAAAGAATCATGGATGGTACACTATTAAAGAAATGATAAATACTATTATGGTCTGGACTTTGCAATCGTACAAATGAAAAGTTTTGCTCAGTTTCTTTCTGAAGCTGCCAAGACTTCTGCTTCCGTTCAGGCAAAGCAGAAGGGATTGGTTGGTGATGGTCATGGCGGATGGTATGATAAGAATGGTAAGTTTGTTGCAAAGACAGTAGGCGGAAAACTACAGTTTTCTGGTGGGAGAAACACGAAAGTGGAAGATGGCCCATCTCAAGGAAAGCCACAGAAACCTGCGGAACCTTCTGCTAAGAAGGCATCTCCTAAACCTGTTCCTGCATCAACTCCTTCTGCAGTCAAACCAAGTGAGGATGAGAAATCCGCAAAGAAGGGTGATAATCAGGAGAAAGATATAACCGCACCAGATACTGATCCTAGTCAGTATGAGGGTGTAGTGGTAGTATTTGGTAGATTCAATCCCCCAACGACAGGACACCAAAAACTATTACAGCAAGCCAAGTCCGAGGCAAGTAGAAGAAACTTTGCTTTAAAAATCTATCCAAGTAGAACTCAGGATAAGAAAAAGAATCCTCTGGAACCTGGAACGAAAATCGAATACATGAAGAAGATGTTCGATGATGTTGCAGACGACATTGTAGATGATCCAAATGCAAAGACCATCTTTGATGTGATGACTGCTGCAAATGAAATTGGATTCCAGCAGTTAGTCATTATGGTAGGACAAGATAGACTCTCTGAGTTCCAAAGTCTTGCACACAAATATAATGGCGATTTGTATGAGTATGACGATATTGAAGTAATCTCTGCTGGCGCAAGAGATGCCGACTCTGAGGGACTGGAGGGTATGTCTGCATCGAAGATGAGAAAGGCAGCCGCTGATGGAGACTTTAAGGCATTTGTAAAGGGTATTCCAAATATTGGAAATATGGAGAAGAAGAATCTCTTCAATGTCCTTCGCAAGTCTATGGGTATCAATTCTCAGGCAGAGTCATATGTTTGGGAAATCGCTCCCAAGTTGGACGCTGAGGGTCTTAGAGAGGCATACATTCATGGTGAAATTTTTTCTGTTGGTTCTCTAGTTGAGAATATTAATACTGGGGAAATTGGTAGAATTACCAGAAGGGGAACCAATCATGTTATTTGTATGACTCCAGAAGGAACAATTTTTAAGTCTTGGTTGCGAGATCTTGCTGAGGCTTATGAAGTTGGTACTGATGAATATAGGGAATATGTTCAGGGAATGACTCCTGGACAAATGACAAAGAAATTTGGACACCCCAAAACAAGAATCAAACCAACGATTCTTCCCTTGAAACCTAACGATCCAATAAGACATAAATAAATCTAGCACTGTCTTAGTTAATAAAATGGACTTATCGGATCTTTACCAACAGGTATATGAAGGGGCTAAGAAAGCCGACAAGGATTATGATGGCGACGGAAAAGTAGAAAGTGGAACCGATGAGTACATGGGTTCTCGCGACAAAGCCATCAAGAAAGCAATGTCAAAGAGAAAGATGTCTGAAGCAAACATCGAGTATCTCTCTTCTTTGTATGCAAAGTTAATTGCTGAAGGTTTTTCTGAAGTAGAAGCAGAGTCTATTTGTGCTGCAAAACAGGAAGAAATTGAAGAGTCTGTTGATTGTCCAGTCTGCGGTTGTGATCCCTGTCAGTGCCTTGAGGGGACATTTAAGATTGACGAGGCAAGATATACTGTAACTCTTGCTGATAAGAAAGGTAATACCAAAGCATATCAGAATTACAAAGCTGGTATGAAAAATAAGATCACTGGTGAACCTCTCTACAAGGCTGATAAGCACCTTGCAAAAGAAGAGATGGTTTATGAAATCGCTCCTGCACTTGCTGTTGCTGGAAAGGCTCTTCTCTCTAGAGGTGCCGCAATGGCAGCCAAAGCTGGTGTGACCAGAGCTGCTGCAACTAGTGCTGCAAAGAATATGGCAAAAGATGCTGCTATTGATGCAGGTAAGAGTGCCATTTCCAATGTAATGAAACCAAAGGAAAAGAAAGACGTAGGCGGTCTTAATACTGGTGGGTACTGATAATGGCAAAACCAAGTTTAGATGATCTCTTAAAGTCAGTAAGAGATCCAAAGGCAGATGCTCGTAAAGCTGCGTTGTCGAAAGTTCCCGTATCTAAGACACCGAATACAAAGGCTCGTCGTGATATGGCACAAGCTAATCAGTTCTCTTCTTCTCTTCAGAAGTCTCAACAGGCTGGTGTAAAGGCAGATAGTCTTGCTGCACAACAGAATAGAGCAAACAGAGCAAAGGCTCTGAGACAGAGAGCGATCCAACTCAAGAAAGAAAAGAGAGCTGGTGCCGATAAGGAAGCTCGTATCAAGGCTGGACTCGACCAAGCTAAGACAGGTGGTGGAGTAAAGATGTCCAGTGGATCCAGCATGTCTGGAGATGCTGGTGGATACGGTGGTTTGCTTTCCAGAACTGGTAAGACAGTTGGTGGTCTTGGTAAAGCTGCCGTTGCAGCAACTGGATTAGACAAAAAACTGGAAACAAAAAAGAAGGCAGTCGCTCAAAGAATGTTCGCTAAGGACAAGAATAGAGGATTGCGTACTGGTGCTTCTAAACCTGCCGCAAAACCTGCAGCCAAACCCGCTGATCCTTGGAAGAGTAATAAACCAAAAGATCCCTGGAAGGAAGAGTATCTCTGGGAAGTTGATTCCAAACGTGAGGATCAAGAGAAACTTATTAAACCAATGACAGGTAAGAATAAAATTACCGTCAATCCCAACATTAAAGAAGAAGCTGTATCCAGAAAACAACAAAGATTTTTTGGAATGATTAGAGCCGCTCAGAAGGGAGAGATGAAGAATCCTTCTCCTGAGGTTGCAAAGGCTGCTGCAAGTATGAAAAAGAAAGATGTGAAAGATTTTGCATCTACAAAACATAAGGGTCTCCCCGAAAAGAAAGAGACCAAGGAATCATTTACCATTGATCCTAAAGCTCATAGAGGGGAACAACGCGCAAAAAAGATCCGTACTCTCTCAGTAAAAGGATCTACGGAGGGAGAGAGGGAAGCTGCCAAGCGTAAGACTAAAGGGCCCGCACTATTTGGTGAAGGGTTTATGACCATCGAAGATTCTGATGGTAATGTGATGGCACAAATCGTGGATTTCACTGCTATTGAAATCATTGAAGGCGAAACAAAAAAGTGTAAGGATGGACACTACTGGTGTAATACGGATAAAAAATGTAAGAAAATTCCTACTGGTTGGCATGTAGGTCGCCGTGGGATTATTGAAAAGGATGATGAAAATGAGGAATCTGAATCTAAATCTAAAGAAGGAACCTCAGGTGGAAACGGAAACGGTAGTAATGGAGGAACCGTCTCCGAAAGAAAAACCTGGAGTAGAGCATATAAAGACTCCATCAATTGTAATAACCCCAAAGGATTCTCCCAAAAAGCCCATTGTGCTGGAAGAAAGAAAAAAATCCAAGAGGGGAGCAAGAGTGGTGATAGTTCTTTGCGTGACTGGTTTACTAAGAGTCGCTCTTCTGATGGCACCCCTGGTTGGGTTCAACTGGGTGGTAAATACGCAGGAAAACCCTGTGCAAAGCAACCAGGACAGACTACGAAACCAAAGTGTGGTTCTTCCAAGATGAAGAGAGACCTCAATAAGGATGAGGAAGAGAAGGCTTTCCGTCGCAAAAACGCGGAAGATCCAAACCCAAACAGAAAGGGTAAGGCAAAGAACGTTGCAACAGAATCTAAAGATCATGAAGTTGCAATGGCTCAGTCGCAACTGAGTAGTGCCGAAAAGGATATTAAGGCACTGAAGAAGAAACTAGGTAAGAAAGAAAAAGATCTTCCTGCATGGATGCAAGCAAAAATTACTGATACCGAACACAATATGGACGCAGCAGCTGGTTATGCAACCAATGAAGAGAAGGATGCTTGTTATCGTAAGGTCAAGTCTCGTTATTCTGTATGGCCTTCTGCTTATGCCTCAGGTGCTTTGGTTAAGTGTCGTAAGGCTGGTGCTGCCAATTGGGGAAACAAAACTAAGAAAGAGGAGTATGAAATGAACACTTGGGAGAGAGTTCAAGAAGCTTGCTGGAAAGGATATACCCAAAAAGGTATGAAGAAGAAGGGCAATCGTGTTGTCCCTAACTGTGTAAAAGAACAAAACAAAGTTCAATCCACAGGTCAAGCAGCTGATCCTTCCACCATCACTTTCTCAAGTGGATTGCAACAAAGAATTGTTCCTGGTTCTACTGTTATCCGTGATGTAGATACTAAACCAAAGTCGGATCCAAAGAAAAAATTTAATCAGACTCTCAATTCTGTTGGGTCTGCTTTAAGTAAGAATCCATTGACAATGCCTAAAGAGTCATATGGACTTGAAGAGGGTAGGATTGTAAGAGCTGCAATCAAGGCAATCGATAAGACCAAACCTGCTCCTCTAAGCAGAAGAGGTAGAATTAGAAGCGCGTTGGTTAGATCTGAGATCGAAGATACTGCTAAAAAGAATAAGAAGAGAAAATTCAGTGGTCTTGCTGCTTCTGAAAAAGCATCTAAATCAGACAGATACATGAGTCCTGCTTCTCAAACTACTGCTCCTGTAAAAGAAGGTTATGATAAACCCGACGAGAAGTTAAGGACTGATCGTGATGGTTATCGAATCTCTAAAAAGGATGCAGATGATGCGAAGGCAAGACTACTTGCTAAGGCAAAGGCTAAACGTGCAATGAAAGAGGGTGTTCTTGATGATGCTCTGAAAACTGATAAGAAGATGGGTGAGTTGCATAAGAAAGTGGATAATGATGTCAAAAGAATGAAGGCAGGCAAAAAGTTCAAGGAAGAATTTGAGAATGTTGACGAGATTTTCATGTCAGCTCCTGCACCTAAAAAACAGGATCCCAAGAAAAACCAGAAGAAAGAGACTTGGTATGATCGTGATGAGAGAAAAAGAAAAGAACGTAAAGAAGAAGTAGAGCATCTTGGAGAGATG
>Ga0255751_10002987_pt1 | contig 15579 bp, 12 predicted proteins | sample 071ome_20_FD_179951 | JGI IMG/M metagenome (GOLD analysis project Ga0255751, IMG submission 179951) | Coastal salt marsh microbial communities from the Groves Creek Marsh, Skidaway Island, Georgia - 071412BT metaG (version 2) | ecosystem: Environmental > Aquatic > Marine > Intertidal zone >...
GGGCCTTGGCAAGCGGTGGTGAAGGCGCAAAAAAGTTAAGATTTCGGCGGTCTCAAATGAGATTTCGACCCTAACTTTGCGGTCAAATCTTTTTAGACATGCGTAACGTTTTCCCCTACCTAACCGTCGCATTTTTCATCTCCTTTACGAGCTGGGCTCAAAACTCCGGCACACTTCAAGGCGAAGCTCTTGATGCGCTGAACCTCAGTCCATTAAATAACTGGACTGTAGAGGTCATTCAAGGTGCTTTTACCCAACAAACGACCGTTGATGCAGAAGGTGGATTTATATTCCATTCCCTCCCTACCGGATTGTACAATGTGCGCGCGATCAGCCCTTCAGGTCAGATCCAAACTTTGCATGAAGTTCAGATTCGCTCGACCAAGCCTGAATTTGTGAGCTTGTTGGTGGAACGCATCACCTCTTTAGACGAGGTCGCCGTTCGTGCCGATGCCTTTCATCGCACTCCGGAAACACCGTTGAGCATTAAGAACATTAACCGTTCTGAAATGATGCGCATGCCGGGTGCAGTACTGGACTTGAGTAAGGTCATTCAGAATTTTCCAGGCGTATTACCCAAACCATCCTTCGGCTACGCTATCGCAATGCGTGGTGGAGCGCCGAACGAGAACAGATACTTGTTGGACGGGATTTCCCTTCCAACCGTGAACCACTTTAGCATCCAAGGAGCCTCGGGAGGCGCGGTGAGTCTGATCAACCTTGATCATATCCAAGGAATGGATTTAGTCACTGGCGGTTTTCCGGCGGATGTGGACGATGCCTTATCTGGTGTGCTTCAACTCGAAGGTCGCAATGCACGTGCCGACCGCTGGGGAGTACGCGCTACGCAAGGCGGAACGGATTATGGCCTTACGCTCGAAGGACCTGTGGGCAACAAGACTTTGATCACCATGAGCGGCCGCAACAGCTTCTCGCAGCATTATTTCAAGCTGTTCAATATTCCGGTATTACCGACGTATCAGGATGCGCAGTTGCGTGTTCATCATAAAATTGGCCCGCGAAAAGACCTCACCATCATCGGTGTGGGCGGATGGGACGACTACAAATTATACACTGATGGCCGTGGCAGCGATGCCCTACTCTACAACGTAGGCTACATCCCTGAAGGGACGCAGCAAACGGAAGTTTTGGGTGCGCGTTACCGCTCCTTCACCGACAACGGCCGGTGGGAATACGGGTTGAGCCGCGATCACGTGGGCAACCAAGCCGAGAAATTTATTGGCAATACGGGTTTGGAGGATGATCGACAATTAGCGTATAGCAGCACCGAGACCAACACTAGGTTTAAAGTGAGCCACCATGTGGTCAGCAAGGATTGGCAATGGAAATACGGCCTGAATCTTGTGTTTAGAGATTATGGGCTGGATATGTGGAACGTACGCTACAACAACGATATGGCTGTGCTGCGCATTGATACAGTGGATTATTTGGCGCAGCAGGACTTCATGAGTGCTGGTGCATTCACACATTTGACCCGTCATTATCTAGAGCGTAGGTTATCGACTAGCGTGGGCGTGCGGATGGACATGCACACGTTGAATATGACGACAATTAATCCGTTGGCCCAGCTCTCCCCTCGCATGAGCGCGCAGTACCATTTGAATGATTCTTGGGCGGTGCAAGGAAACTTGGGAAGTTACACGCAGTTGCCTCCGGCCATTACGATTTTGGCGAATACAGCAAATAATTGGTCGCGGTACAGTTATGCGGGCCGAGTCAACCAAGCCGCCACCGGAATCGAATTCCAAAACGGACAGACGTATCGATTCTCACTCGAAGGGTATTACAAGGATTACCGTCAAATGCCCTATTTATGGGCCGATCAAATGGCTTTTTCGCAGGCCATTGGGGCTTATGTGGCTGTGGGTGACCAAGTGAGTTCATCCCAAGCCCAGGGCCGTTCCTATGGGCTAGAGCTATTCCTACAGCAAAAGCTCAAAGGGACCTACTGGTGGACGATGAGCTACAACTTTGGGTGCAGCGAAACCCGCTTGGATGCTTCACAGGAATGGACACCGACGGTTTGGGATAACCGCCACAACATCAACCTTGTCCTGGGTAAAGTATGGGGCAAGGGCTGGCAGATTGGAGCCAAATACCGCTGGGCTACAGGAACGCCTTATACTCCGTTCGATACAGAGCTGAGTGCGGTATCCGCAAACTGGGATGTGTTGCAGCGCGGAATTTTCGATGTGGACCAAGTAATGGGCGAGCGCTTGCAAGCCTATAGTGTGATTGACGTGCGATTGGACAAGACATACAACAAGAAGAATTACAGTTTGACTTGGTTCTTGGATTTGCAAAACTTCACCAGCTCTGATATTCCGTTGATGCCGTATTTGACGGTGGAACGTGATGATGTAGGAGCTCCGGTAGTTGACCCGATGGACGCTGGTAAATACAGCATGAAGCTCATTCAGAGTGATACGGGTAGATTGCTTCCGACCATCGGATTGATCCTCGAGATTTAAGAAGGGATTGCCTTACCTTTAGGGCCCAATGAATTGGACACTATGCTAAAATTTATCCTCCGCAAGATTCCCATATATCTTGCCAATGTTGTAATTCTATTGACCCTGCTCAGTCTCTTTGGCTGGTTGGTGCGCGAAACGACAAAAGGCAAACAATGGGTACCGCATCAGGTCAGTCGTTCCATCACCTTCTTTACTACGCTTCCGGACCGATTAATGGTTGCCAAAGCAGCGGTAGAGCGACTTCCCCTAGTCTTCGTGCCCTCGCCAGAGAATTTTGAGCCGCTCAACGAGCTCGAGGAGGATGTGAAGGTATTGACCAGCTATGCCAATGCAAATTGGAAACGCACCATCGCCATCATCAACCTGCGTACTGGGGAAGAATTAAAGACTTGGTCCGTGGACCGTCTTGCAAATCCTCACAACCGCATCATGCACTCATTGATGCTGCCAGATTCGAGTTTGATCTATTCTTTGAACGGCGTTACGGGCATCATCAAAATTGATAAGAACAGTGAGCGCCTGTGGAAGCAGGACACCATCGCCCACCACCATGCCATTAACATGGGCGCGGACAACACCTTCTGGGCCAATACCTATACCAAAGACAAGGGAGAACACATCTACTATGGGGCGAAATTCAATATTGACGGACGAGAATTTCCGTTCATTGACAACACCATGACCCAGTTCGATGCGGAAACCGGACGCATTCTCTTCCACAAGAGTGTGACGGAAATTCTCATAGAAAATGACCTCACCCATTTGTTGATCAAATCCGATTCCCCTGGGGATCCCCTGCACATCAATGATATTCAGCCCGTCTTAGAAGATGGTCCGTATATGCTCAAAGGGGATGTATTCATTTCTTCGAGAACAAGCTCCTGGATCATGCTCTACCGCCCTTCTACAGGAGAGGTGGTAGAATTGATCGAAGGCCCCTTTATGTCTCAACACGATGTAGATATTGAATCTGATTCGACCATCATCTTCTTTAACAACGGCGGACAGACGCTCAAAGGAGAACGTCCAGACCAGCACCGACTTGCCGAAAAACTCATCGAGGTGAAGCCACAATATTCAGGGGTGCTCCGCTACCATTTGGGCACCGGCACTTTTGAGCGCATTTATCCTGAAATCTTTGAAACGCAAGAAATTTTCTCGTTCACCGAAAGTTTGGTCGACGAGTTGCCCGGCGGTGGTTATTTTATCGAAGAGCAGAACTCAAGCGTACTTTGGGTGGTTAAAGAGGGAGACGTGAAATACAGAAATATCTTGCCTTCACAACATGAGGGACACCATCATTTGGCGAATTGGGCCCGTGTGATGCCCTAAAAACAGCAGCTTATGACCTTTGACGAAATCATCGACTTCCGCGCTTCGAATCGCAAGTTTGATCCTGAAGTACCCGTACCTGCTGCGGTCATTGAAAAAGCCCTGAAACATGCCACTCTTGCCCCGAACAGCAGCAATATGCAGCTGTGGGAGTTTCACTGGACCAAAAGTCCCGAGGCTAAGGCCAAGATGGTAGAGGCTTGTTTAAGTCAAATGGCGGCGAGATCCGCCCAGGAAATGGTGGTCTTTGTAACGCGTCGTGATCTATGGAGGAACCGCAGACAATGGCACCTAGATTGGATTGATAAAGATGCCGAGCGTATTGGCGATCCCAACGCGCGTTCTATAAAGCTTCGTAGAAAATACTACGGATCACTAATGCCGGTGTTTTATTTCAACGACGGCTTTGGATTGATGGGGGTTTTTCGCCGTGTGACGACGTTTTTCGTTGGCCTACGCCGTCCTATAGTCCGTGGTGAAGGCCATGCAGGTCAACGCATTTCTGTACACAAGAGCTGCGCCTTAGCTGCAGAAAACTTCATGCTCAGTTGTGCAGCCCAAGGTTTTCATACCTGTCCTATGGAAGGTTTCGATGCGAAAATGGTCAAGAAGCAATTGAAGTTGCCGCGCGGTGCGGAAATCAACATGGTCATTGCAGTAGGTAAAGGAACCAAAGAAGGGTTCTGGGGACCACGTCGTCGTGTCGCGGACGAGGAAGTTATCTTCCGTCACTAAAGCGCTTCGAGGAACGCCAACAATTGATCACATTCTATTTTAGAAAGCCCTAGAGGCTCGATACGCGCATCTTGGTACGCATGCCCCTCTCCTCCTAGGTTGTATTGTTCTATGACGGTCTGAAGCGTGGCGATGGAGCCATCGTGCATATACGGTGCCGTGAGCGCAACATGTTTCAACGAAGGAACCATGAAGGTATAGCGGTCGGATTCCTCATTTGTGAGACGTTCCTTTCCAATATCCTGAGTGAAGTTGATCGGTGTGCCATTGTTGGCAAAGGAAAAATTTGTGAAGAGCGGCCCATTGTGGCATTGCGCACACCCAGCTTTGCCAAAAAATAATTGGCCTCCTTTATACGCTTGATCTGAAATAGGCTGAGCGTCCAATTGTAAGTAATCAATAGGGCGAGAGAAATCAATCAATGTGCGCTCATAATTTGCCAACGCTCGAACTAGATTGAATGAGGTTACTGTGTCTCCAAAGGTTTGCAGGAACTGATACCTGTAGGGCGAGGCGTTCAAACGTGCCACGGCATCTACAAGATTGTGGTGCATCTCGGTTTCTTCCTGCAATGGCACCAACACCTGCATCTCCAAGCTAGGCACACCGCCTTCCCTCATGAAGTAGGGATGAAAGCCCACATTCAACAACGTAGGGCTGTTCCTGGTACTGGTGCCGCCGTCCACTCCTGGAGTAATGGCTACATGATCTGCAAAGGCATATTCCGGCTTATGGCACGAACCACAACTAATACTCGAATCTATGCTCAATATGGGGTCGAAAAATAGCGCCTCACCTAAAGATGCTACTTCGCTGTTTTCCGGGTTTTCTATGGGGTATTCCATGATAGGATAGGTACCAATATCGAAAGGTACCTGTTCCGTGGAACACGAAAGCAATGCAACAAAAAGTAGAATACTAGAACGGCGAAGCATATCTCGGGTCCGTAATCAAGGCCTCATCCGTGAGGATATGTAGGAACGCCACTAGATCAGATTTATCTTGATCCGATAGCATTAAACCGGTTCCCATGGTCATGGCCAAGGCAGGGTTTAAGGCAGGCGCGTTTTGCAATCCACTGTTGTAATGATCAATGACCTCCTCAAGTGTATTGAAGCGGCCATCGTGCATATATGGAGGGGTCAACGCAATATTGCGCAATGTGGTCACCTTCATGGCGCCTTCATCACCGGCTTGACCAGTGACTCCTTTTCGACCTTGATCGTTGTATATACTGTCCAAGCCATTGTTCATGTACTCCTGTGAGATGAAGGTCTTGCCGCTGTGGCAGTGTCCACAATCAGCCCCGGATGTCTCTGGGAAGAAAGGATTGTATTCGTCGAAGAATAGTTCCATTCCTCGCTCCTCTTGTTCCGTGAGCATGACATTCCCTGCCAAGTACTGATCGTATTTACTGCGGTACGAAACGATGGAATTCAAGAATTGCTCTAATGCTAAAGAAATGCGGTAAGAGGTAATTTCTTCGGAGCCAAAGGCACGATAGAATTGGTTGGTGTACATGGTATCCTGTTCCAATTTTACCACGACATTTGGCAGGGTTTCATGCATCTCGAGCTCATCTTCAATAGGCATCAAGCTTTGGTCTCGCAATTTGTCAGCACGTCCGTCCCAGAAATACCCGTTGGTATTCCAAAGCATGTTTACGGCGCTCATGGCTTGACGACTCCCTTTCAAACCATCAATACCCGTGGAAAATCTATTGGTATCTGAAAAGGCATTTTCCTGTTTGTGACAGCTGGCACAGGCCATGGAATTGTCCCCAGAAAGGCGATTTTCGTAGAACAGCATACGTCCTAGTTTCACCCCTTGTACCGTTAAGGGATTATCTACAGACAGTTCGGGCTCAGGCAAATCTCCATATTCAAGCGTATAAGGCGTTTGGTCCCAAACAGGTGGGGCCGTCTTTTGACACGCCCCAAAGAGCGCACCAACAAATAGCAGCATGGCCGACTGTTTAGCGGATATGTAGCTTGGTCGTTTTAACATGGCCATTGCTCGCTTGAATTCTCAACACATACAATCCTGCTGGACGAATATTCACTGTGTTTACACCGGCCTTTAAAGACCCTGCATCCACCGTACGCCCTAACATATCAATAACTTGGTATTGGCCTTTTTGGTTCGTGCGCACTTTAAAGTTTCCATTGGAAGGGTTCGGGTACACAGATAATTCCATCGGATTATCGGCAACATCCATAGCTGCATTTCCTTCGCTAGAACTAAAAACATAGTTGTTCATGTTGTGAAGAGATTGTGCCGCACCGCCCGTCTCTCCGTGACTAATAGGGCCTGCGGCAAGATTTATCCCTTTGAAGATTTGGCTGTAATCTGCATTGATGGTGATCAATAAGGTATCAGGACGTACCAATGTCCCTTCTGTTGGTATGGTCAAATGCGCATAATTTCCATCCCCTAATCCATGGAACTCAAATACTTGGGTCAAACTACTTCCGGCCACACCTTCAGCAGCAATAAATCTATATCCTGCACTCCATCCCCAGTGCATAGAAGGGCTCTTAGGGGCTAGTGGATGTTGTGGATTATAGGTAGTGGGGTCCAAGTGATTTTTCGCAGCATTCACACCTACAGCAAAGCGCAAACTCTCTAAGGAGTCTAGGTTGTTAAATGTGCCTAGCATGATGCGCGTAGTGGTGAACCCGTTAACTAAGGCTACCACGTTTGAAGTATCGGCAGTTCCATTGTCATGCACAAGAATAATCTCGTCCATGTAGTATTGTATTCTGTTGATTTTAAACTGATTACCCAGATTATTGGTACCGACTACTGAAGAAGTACAAGTATCGGTTCCTACCAAATGGTTGATGTCCAAGAATACACTTGTTGTCTGTGCTTGCACTCCATAAGCAGCAAGGATAAATAGAGAAAGAAGTAAAAGTTTTTTCATAAAGTAAACAAATGATGCTAACAAACTACGAAAAATATACCTTTGTCTTTCAAGGGGAAGGCTCTTTTAACCCTTGAGCTGACCTCTTCTAAACCTTCACAGATTATGAAAACCAAAGAAGAGATCGTTACTAATTGGCTCGTTAGGTATACGGGCGTTCCACTTGAAGATTTTGGGCAGTACATCCTACTGACGAACTTCCAGCACTATGTAGATATTTTCGCGGAACTCACCGGTGCTGAAATTCATGGCAAAGGCAAGAGTATGACCAGCGCCACGCATAAGGGCATCACCATTATAAATTTCGGTATGGGTTCGCCCAACGCCGCTACAGTGATGGATTTGTTGAGTGCTATCAGTCCGAAAGCCGTGTTATTCCTTGGAAAATGCGGGGGTCTGAAAAAGAGAAACAACATCGGTGACCTGATCTTACCCATCGGTGCCATTCGCGGCGAAGGAACTTCGAATGATTACTTCCCTCCTGAAGTTCCGGCCATGCCATCATTCGCTCTTCAAAAAGCGGTCAGTACTACTATTCGCGATCAAAAGGTGGACTACTGGACTGGCACGGTTTATACGACCAACCGTCGCGTGTGGGAGTTTGATTTGAAGTTCAAAAAGTACTTGAAAAAGATTCGCGCCTACGCCATTGATATGGAAACTGCTACTCTATTCACCGTGGGCTTCCACAATAAAATCCCTACAGGTGCATTGCTACTTGTAACGGACCAGCCCATGATTCCAGAAGGTGTAAAAACCATGGAAAAAGATGCAGTGAACTCCAAGTTGTTCGACCAGCGACATGTGGAGATCGGCATTGCTTCACTCAAGCAGCTCATCAACAACGGAGAGACTATCAGGCACTTGGTGTTTTAAATACCGATACCTACGTAGGCCAATGCTAAAGTGACTATCCTCTGGGTCCCATGCATATTCTATAGCCGGACCAATATGAATATCCCCAACGAGGAATTCATAAGCGCTTTCAAAATGAACTGCTGGTAGTAGTTCGTCGGTATGCTCACCTTCCCAGGTAACGCCGGGGCTTAAATTAACTACCCATTCAGGTGTAAATCTATAGCTACCAACAATGCCTGCTGTGGAATGTTGATGATCATCAAAAATCCTTTCGTATCCCAACCCTACTCCCCATTTGGTCATGCCGATAGTTTTGACTAAATGCAAGTGTAATCCACTTGTGAGTTCTTGTTCTGCGATCATCCAAACGGGATTCATGGCTGCTCCTAATTCCAATGAATGCTCATGATTAGAATGATGATGGTCATGATCTCCATGATGATGGTCATGTATTTGTCCAAATGCAGTTGAACCATAAAGAAATGCTGTAAATAGGTAAATGGTTTGGTAAAACTTTGAATTAGACATACGACTAAATTTAATATAAAAGCCAATGATAAAACATTGGCTTTTAGGTTTTTATGCGGAGAGGAAGGGATTCGAACCCTCGATAGAGTTGCCCCTATACCAGCTTTCCAGGCGGGCCCTTTCAACCACTCAGGCACCTCTCCAAAAGTGGTGTAAAAGTAGCACGGAAAAGGTTCCTGCACAACAAGAAAGTGTCCAAATAACACTACCTTTAAAGCGGTGAAAAAACTACTGATTCTCATAGGTTTAGTATCAACGTTCGTGGCGAGGGCGCAAAGTGATACCTACTTCGTGCTTCCCCCACTCTATGAATGGGAAGCCGGGGATCATGATATCTATCTGTACATCAGCACCACCTCTCCTTCTTCTTCGGTTTGGGTATACAATAGCGATACGAGCTTTTCCCAAACGATGATTGTCACCTCGAATAATATTGGAACGATCAGTTTTACTTCACCTGTGGTGGGGTTGAATAGTACGTACGGGGCGAGAGAACTGAATTGGACCAATCAAAAGAGGTATAAAGATGCCTTATTTGTCGAGTCCACTAATCCGGTGACCATTACTCAACGAATTCTGGATCCATACAATCAAGAAATTATTACCGCGAAAGGGCGCAATGCATTGGGCACTGAGTTTTACGTGGGATCACAAACCTTGATTAACTCTACGGTATCCGGTAGTTATGCAGGGTACAAAGGGATGCACTACATCAGTGTGGTGGCTACGGAAGACAGCACAAACATCAAGTTTAAAGCACCTACGAATAACCAGTTCGACAATGGGCTGGATAGTGTGGTATTCACCTTGGATGCTGGGCAGAGTTGGGTTTCCAAGATGCAGGATGATGATGTGTTGTTGGGAACGCATGTTACGTCGGATAAACCTATTGCGGTGACGGCTGGCGGGAATCACCTAAAGAATGCGTCGGCCAACAATGCGGACGCAGGAATTGATCAGGTTACCCCTGTAGAGCATTTGGGCACCAAACATGTTGTGCTGCGTGGGATGGCCTACTATCCCAATGATTATTTCATGTATGTGGCCACTGAAGATAGCACCTACATCACGGTTGATGGGACTACTATCCTTACCAATGGCGGTCCTGGAGATGCGGGAACCTACAGTATGACGGGGAATGTTAATACGCCTGGAAAGCCTTTTGTGATTGAAAGTACCAAACCTATTTATGTGTTCCAAGTGACTACTGGGACCACCAGCCACGATCCGGAACAGGGCATGGCGCAGATTCCTCACGTGGATTGCACGGGATCGACGTTCATCCGATACAATAGAGCTTCCGGTTTGGCGACCTCAGCACTGGTTACTATTCCTTCGAGTGCTGTGGCGAACTTGAACTACAACGGTAATCCGGTCAATGGAATCGCTGCTATAACGGTGCAGCAGAGTACCTACGATCCTAATTGGTCGGGGGTGTACATAGGCCCGAACACATTGACAAACAACTTTACCTTGGATTGCATTACGCCCTTCCACGTTGGGATCCTTGCGGGACAGGGCACTTCCACCGGTCTGTACGGCTATATCAGCGGTTTTGATGATGATCTTAAATTGTTGGATCCGTTTTATGCGCAGCCCGTGACTGATGTGCCCCTTGGCGCTTTGTGTGCCACACCCATCCCCTTGTATTTTGGATATATCTCGTGTGTGGATAGTGTTACGGTGCTCTCTCATACGCTAATGACGGGTACGGGTACGGTGGTGGACTCCAACGCGCGCGACACTATTTTACATGCGATCATAGACCCGACCTACACTGGGCCTGTGAAAATTAAGGTGGTAGTTGAGGACGACCGCGGCAGCACGGATTCTATTTATTTCGATTTTGATTACTACGGGACAACTTATGAGCCAATAACGGATGATACCACCAGCGTTTGTTTATCTCAGCCGACAATGGTGGAGGTAAATAATCCGACGGCAGGATTGAGTTATAATTGGTCCAATGGTGATACGACCTCTTCCACCTCAACGAATCAAAGCGGCTGGCTTTGGGTGGTGGTGGATGTAGGCGATTGCCAATTCACTGATAGCATCTACCTCAAAAATGGCTCTCTGTTCGATCCGCCGTACCGCGATACCGCCTTTTGTGATTCTATGGTAGTGGATTTCAGCTCACCTATATTGGCCGATCTTTATTGGACAACGCTAGATACACATACAGCCGTCATTCAGCTCGACAGCACTGCTTGGTATCCCTATGAAGCCACAGACATTAATGGGTGTATCTCTGAGGATAGTTTGTATTTCCGATTAATTCCTGAGCCCTATGTCGACGAAGGATATGGATGCCCTAATTACACGCTGACGGCCTACGGGTACACTGCGTTCATCTCATTAGAATTGGGCGGTGCGACCTACATGCAGCCAAGCCTAGATACCCTCTTCCCTTTTGCAGGCGTACATGGGCTCACCCTGGTCGCTATTGATAGCTGTAATAACCTAGATACCATTCATAGCGTGCTAGAGGTGGATTGTTTGGATGATGTGCTGATGTATGTCCCTACGGCCTTTACCCCAAATGGTGATGGTGTGAATGACCAATATTGTATTTCCAGCTCTATGCCTGAACGCACCTCCTATGCTATTTATGACCATTGGGGGAATGAGTTATTCTCTGGTCCCGCTACCCAATGCTGGGATCCACAAGCTGAGAGACGAGAAGTACCTACGGGCGCAATGACGCTACGGACCTTTACAAGATTGCCAACGGGTGCCTTGCATTTGGACGAGTATACCATATTCTCATTGCCGTAGATGAAAAAATTGGCCCCACCTGCATATATCATTTTCGATATGGACGGCACGCTGGTCGATAATTACCACGTGCACATTGATGCTTGGTTGGCCATTTCAACAAAATATGGCGGACCGACATCTAGGGAAGCCATTATCGCAGACCTGCATGGGACAAATTTTGAGATTTGTCAGAAATATTTTGGGCCTACTTCTGAGGAAGATGCCGAGCGTATTGCTGAAGAAAAAGAAGCCAAGTACCGAGAATTATACGCTTCACATATCGAGCCCGTCAAGGGTCTGATGGCCTTCTTAGATCATCTTAAGTACCTTCATATTCCCATGGCTGTGGGAACGATGGGCACCAAGGAAAATGCTCGTTTTGTCATTGATGCTTTGGGACTACACCCCTACTTAAGTCATTGGCGCAGTGCCGAATCCGTGGAACGTGGCAAACCTCATCCAGACATCTTCTTGGAGTGCTTACAACCTTGGGAACCTCTATATCTTGAGCCAAATAGGCTTTGGGTAATTGAAGATACCTCCTCCGGTGTTGCTGCCGGCAGGGCTTGTGGTGCGACCGTCATTGGTATGAGAACAAGCAAGACCGATGAAGAGCTGCGCAGTGCAGGTGCGGACTTTACCGTTGGTGACTATGATGAATTGTTAAAAATGATGGGTTAACCAGAATTTAACTTTTGGTTTTTACCCTATTTTTACTCTTAGATTTATTCGTAGCGAATGTCTTATCTAGATACTGCCATTGTTATTGCTTGGCCTCAGTGTACTGCGAGAGCAGATGAGAGCCTCCCAATTTTCTTACGAAAGGCGGGATTAGTAAAAAACCTCAACTTCCGAGTAGGGCATGCAGCAGTTTGCTTGATCAACCCACAAACTCTCGAAGTCATTTATTACGACTTTGGACGCTACATCACTCCACGTGGTTTTGGGCGTGCGCGCAGTAAATACACCGATCCTGAACTGGCGTTGAGCACCAAAGCAGTGTTTAACGAGGAAAAGGATTTGATGAATGTAGAAGAGATTGCTGCGGAACTAGAGCGCAAAGCAAAATACACGCACGGTGTAGGACCTTTGGTTTTCTCCGTAAGTAAATCCATAGATTATATCAAGGCCAAGAAGTACGCTGATGAAATGGTCATGAAAGGCTTTTTCCCTTACAATGGTCTGTATAAAAGTGCCAGCAACTGTGCCCGCTACGTGACGGAAACCATCAAAGCTTCGAGTGAAGACGGTACCGTTGGCACAAAGCTTAAATATCCATTGACGGTTCGCCCTACTCCGCTGTTTAATGTGGTAGCGGCCAAGACTCAGGATACTATTTACAGTTTTGAAGGCGGCACACTACAATTCTTGGACAAAAGCCGTCGACACAGCATGGCTGATCTCAGTGCGGGTCTGTTAGAAAGCGCCTTTACCAAATACACGGATTCTCGCCCTGACGATAGTATTCACGGGGACATTGCAGAGCCTGAGCGCCCCTCAAGCTTACCTCCCACGGCCCAATGGTTGGGGGGTCTGGGAGAAGGCGCTTGGTTTGATATTAGCGAAGTGGACGGCCACACCTTTAAGGGTAAGAAGTTTGATAAAACGGGCCAATTAGAACATGAAGCCCTCTACTCCAACAACGAAGTTGAGGTGCCGGCGAACCCGAAGATCACCTACGCCTCACATTTCGGTTTCTTCAGCATCGAGCACGATGAAGTTGTGCACCGGTTCTACCGCAAATCTTAAGCATAAAAAAGCCCCGCTTCAAGCGGGGCTTTTCACTCTTTCTATATTCCTAGAAATCCATCTTGTAATAGAAGACGGGGAAGAGTCCGAGCTGGTAATTCTCAGCGATCTCACCTGTTTCTGGCAAGTAGGTCAAGGTCAAGATATTCTTGTTGTTGGTGATGTTGGAAATGTCCAAAGCGAATTCGTGCGCGAGGTTCATGAAGTTCCACTTGTACCCCACCTTGAAATCTAGACGGAAGTACGGACGGTATTGATTGCTGTTGAAGGTAGGATCATCAAAGAACTCAATTTCCGAACCTATGGCAGAGGCCGTAGGATCAATATCCCCGAACCAACGTCCACCGATGGAGCTCACCTTTGTACCAAGGTTCAACACTCCATATTTACTCAACTGGTAGTTCTTTGCCATAATAAAGTTGAAGGCATAACGTCCATTGAATGTGGTGTTCACCCATATATCATCTGCAGAGCCTGTACCGGCAGCTGCCATATTTTTCGAGCCTTTGTATTTCGCGTCGAACAATGAACCGGTAAACAAGCTGTAGAAACCGTTGCGGTAGTAATGCTCAGCGGTGAATTCCACCCCATAGTTTCGGCCTGTACCACTATTCTCCAATGGCTCTGCCCATAGACGTCCAAATCCAGTACCGCCATTCACTAAAGAGAAGTAAGACGGAACCATTTCTACGGGCACATCCCACAAGTATTGGTAATAGGTCTCTAATTTGATGCGTACAGGATATTCGAAGTTGTGCTCCCAACCTGCGACCAGGTGTGCACTCTTAGTCAGTCCCATACCTTTATTGTATTCCGTGCCATATACGCCATCGGCAATGGCCTGAGGCGTCGCTTGTGAGCCGCGGTAGTAGTACAAGTAACTGCTCTGCATCTGGCTGTGGTAGCCGGCACCGGTAAATAGCTTGTTGTTCTTATCAAGATCGTAGTTCAATCCTAGTCGCGGCTCAATTGGACTCAAAGAATTGCTATTAATGTTCGAATACAGTGCAGTCAATCCGGCCGTCATGGTCAAATCATCCGTCAATCTATTCTTGTAACTGATAAACGGCTGAACGATGGCATAACCGTCTGTTGCCGAAGTACCCGCTGACGTACCCCAAGGGAATTCCCAATCTGAAATCACCCCTGTGAGTCCATTCACGATACGTGTAGAATCTAAATAGTCCACCATGACGTAATCCACGTTCAACCCGGCTTTCAAGCTTTGACGGGCATCGATCTTCTTCGTGTAGTGGCTGTAACCGTGAATCTTTGTTTCGTAATACCAGTAATTAAGGATTTTCGGAGAAGAATCTACGCGCCAGCGTAGCTGATCTACATTAGAAGAATCTACACTTCTGAACACCTTGTTGTTTAAGGCGTGGATGGCAGAACGTGAAACGGCAGCACCGCTTTTAACATAACTGTTCGGCGAGAGGCGTTTGTTGTAGGTAGCACCAACCACTCCCATGTGGGTATCGAAGTACTGATCGCGGTCGACGGATCCATACCCTTCAAAATCACCTGTGATGATATCGCCATCTGTACCCGTGATATCAATGACAAGGTTAGAGGTCCCGCCCATTCCCCAGATGCTCAGTTTTGAGCCGTCCTTTTGAGGGAAGCTGAAACGGAATGCACCATCTGCATAATTTGGAATAGCCGTGGTACCTAATGGAATACCAAGCGTAGTAGCCATACTAAGGGTGGAGTATCGACCTAGGATGAGGTAAGAAGGTGCATTAGGCTTCTCCTCGCCTAACCTTCCCTCTGCCATTAATTCTACTCCAAGAAGACCGAACTGGAAGCTTCCTTCAAACGGCGTTGCGTTATTACCGTCACGCATTTCTAGATCGAAGACCCCGGCGATGGCATTGCCGTATTCACCTGGCCACGCACCCGTGTAGAAATCACCACTTTGGATGTATTTATTGTTCAAGATGGTTACGGGTCCACCACCAGTACCTGGAATGGCGAAGTGGTTGGGGTTTGGAATATTGATGCCTTCGAATCTGTACAAGATACCGGCCGGGGTATTTCCACGGACGACGATATCATTACGTGAATCATCAGAACCCTGCACCCCAGCAAAATTTGTCGCCATACGTGCGGGCTCTCCACGAGAACCTGCATAGAGGTTGGTTTCTTCCACCGAGAATTTACGGGCGCTCACCACGGCCATCTCGTTTTTCACAT
>Ga0255751_10002991_pt1 | contig 15563 bp, 13 predicted proteins | sample 071ome_20_FD_179951 | JGI IMG/M metagenome (GOLD analysis project Ga0255751, IMG submission 179951) | Coastal salt marsh microbial communities from the Groves Creek Marsh, Skidaway Island, Georgia - 071412BT metaG (version 2) | ecosystem: Environmental > Aquatic > Marine > Intertidal zone >...
TCTGCGGAACCTTGTACCCCGCCAGCGGACGTGGTGACCGTTCCGATGGGTGACGTTACGCAGTACGCAAGGAGCAAACCCGTGGAGTCGGCACCTGAAATCACGGTCCCAGCAACACCGGCCGCATTCGTGCATGCCGAACCATCCGTCGAGCCACTCGGTCCCGCAGGCCCCGTCGCACCCGCAGGTCCTTGCTCACCGTCGGCGCCTGCAGGTCCCGCAGGTCCTTGCTCACCGTCGGCGCCTGCAGGTCCCGCAGGTCCTTGCTCACCGTCGGCGCCTGCAGGTCCCGCAGGTCCTTGCTCACCATCGGCGCCAGCTGGGCCTTGCTCACCGTCGGCGCCTGCAGGTCCCGCAGGTCCTTGTTCACCATCGGTACCAGCGCAACCTGCCGCCAGCAGCCCAACCACGAACACAGCACATAAGGACCGAAACACTCGGAGTGAAAGCACCATCCCAACACCGTACGTTTCGCCACCACCACGAAGCGGGATGGGCCCTCACCGGGTAACCATCGGCTCGGATTGAGGCCTTCGCTGCGGGACCGGCAGAAACCGGGCCGATTTCTACTAGAGAAATCGCCGAATTCTACGAATCCCCCTTGGTGGAGCTGAGGGGAATCGAACCCCTGACCCCCTGCTTGCAAAGCGTCTCGGAACCGTCCATTGGTGTTCGTGAACGTCCAGATTCCCCGTGATTTCAGGGGTTGCGTTCCGCTCGTGTCCGTGACGGTCCGTCGGTGAGTTTGGAGTTTGGCTCCCCACTTGGCTCCCCGGAGCATGTCACGATGCGCTTACTGGCGGTCGAAAGCGAATTGCTCTTACCGGTAAAACCCTGGCGATCCCCGGAGTCCGTTTGGAGGACAATTAGGGTGACTGCGGCGGATCTTCTCCTGATTTGAGGCTTATGGTGACGTGTTCAACCGCAGATTTTCGCGTTTCGATAGCCGGTCACGGGCCTTTGCGCTGGCGCTGCGTTCCCCGCAAGCACAGGTCGTTCGCCGTTCGGACCTTGGTTTTCCTTACAGCAACGCTCACGGGTCTGATTCCGATGCTCCGGGCGGAGGCGGCTGAGACCACCAGCTCCGTAGTTTGGAATCAAGTTGGTGAGGACCTCGAAGGCGAGGCCGAGGCTGACCGATCCGGTGCCTCGATTGCGATTTCTGAAGATGGCACTCGGATTGTTATCGGCGCGACGACGAACGACTCGGTAGGGAGTGCGTCCGGCCATGCGCGCGTTTTCGAATGGGACACTGCCCTTTTGACGTGGATTCAACTCGGGACCGACATCGACGGAGTTGCAGGGGGAGACGAGTCGGGCGCAGCTGTCGCGATTTCCGAGAACGGGAATCGCGTCGCTATCGGATCCCCGTACCACGACGGCCCTGCGAACAGCACCGGCCATGTGCGGGTGTTCGAGTACGACGGGAACGACTGGATTCAGGTCGGTGGGGACATCGAGGGCGGGACTCTGGCGGACTGGCTCGGCTGGTCTGTTGCGATGTCAAGTGATGGCAACCGGATTGCCGTTGGGGCGCCTCAGACCTATGGCGGTGGATCCAGGTACGGCTTCGTGCGAGTACTGGACTGGGACCTGGCCACTTCCGACTGGGTCCAAGTCGGAAGTGAGGTTGTCGCTGAGGCGGAGGGTGACCGGGCAGGTTTTGCTCTCGGGATTTCTGCCGACGGCACCCGTCTTGCGATCGGCGCTCCGGCAAACGACGGCGTTGCTGGCACCAATAGGGGACACGTGCGCGTCTTCGAGTGGAACGACGTCGGTTCGGACTGGGACCAGCTTGGCGCTGACATTGACGGAGACGCTGACTACGACTTTTTTGGCGAGGCCGTCTCGATGTCGTCGGATGGTGAACTCGTTGTGATTGGTGCCCCCAACAACGATGCCGGGGGAACGTCTGCTGGTGAAGCCAGTGTCTACCGCTGGGACAGCGCCGCGACTGCTTGGGTCCAAGTGGGTGCTTCCATTTCCGGGGCTGGCCAATCAGCAGAGGCGGGCTCATCCGTTGCAATTGCAGCAGATGGCGGGCGGGTTGCCATCGGGTCTACCGGCGACTCAATGTCGGGGACTGGTGACGCCGTCCAGGTCTATGACTGGGACGAAAATCAATCAGCTTGGATCCAGGCTGGGCTCACGTTTACCGGTCGCGGTAACGGCGACGTCTTCGGGGCATCTACCGCTCTTGGTCGCAACGGCGGAATCGTTGCGATTGGCGCGCCGTCCGCCGGTTGGGGGGAGAACACGGAGGGCTACGTCCGACTCTTTGAGTCCTTGGCGTCGCTGGCTTTCGACCTGGACGGCGGTGTTGGCGGACCAGGCACTGTGACCGGTGGAGGCGGTGCATCTGTGACCGTCTCGAACACGGAGCCGACTCGTGACGGTTACACGTTTACGGGTTGGAACACTGCCGCTGATGGCTCAGGAACGCGTTATGCCGGTGATGACTCGTACACGTTGCCGAACTCCGGCACCGACACCCTGTATGCGCAGTGGGAGCCTGTCACCACAACAACTACAACAACGACGACGGCCTCGCCAACGACCACAACGACGGTGGCTCCCACAACAACGACGACGGCCCCGCCAACGACCACAACAACGACGACGGCCCCGCCAACGACCACAACGACTGCGCCGCCGGCCGTGGCACCGCCGACTGCCGGGCCAGCCGAACCAATGACGGGTTCCCCCACCTTCACCGGCTAGCCGCCGTCTCAGCTCGAGAACTTCGCCGCAGGGCTGGCAGAAGCCGGGCCGATTTCTGCTAGAGAAACCGCCGAATTCTACTAATCCCCCTGAGTGGAGCTGAGGGGAATCGAACCCCTGACCCCCTGCTTGCAAAGCAGGTGCTCTAGCCAACTGAGCTACAGCCCCGGAGCGCCCAATAGTAGCGGCGTCAACGGCGGTCCGGTCAGGGCCAATGCCCCGTCGGATTGTGGTCGTCGGAGCAAGCCAGATCAGTTCTGGCGAGAACCCCGGATCATCAGCGACACGATGATGGCAAGTGCCCCAGCGGATGCGACGAGGAAGACCACGGTGGACATGCGCCGAGTCTGCCAGACCGATCGACCCGACACGCCAGCGGTTGGGCCGCAAGGGTGAAGTCGTGGCACGATGATGCCGTTCGCCAACGGAGGTTTCCCTGTGCCCACCGGCCTGAAGAGCTCACCTGACGATTTCGATCTGCGCATGTCCGAGGAGGCTCGGCCCTTCTACGAGCAGGTCGTCGATTTCTTGGAGCGGGTCGTCGACCCGATGCAGAAGCAGTTCTTCAAGGAAGCCGATCCGATGAATCGGTGGGGCTACACCGAGCGTCAACTCGAACTCCTCGAAGGAGCCAAGGATCAGGCCAAGGCCGAAGGCCTCTGGAACTTCTTCCTCCCCGATACCGGTCAGGGCCTGTCGAACCTCGACTACGCCTACCTCGCCGTCGAACTGGGCAAGTACCCGCTCGGGTCGGAGTCGCTCAACTGCTCTGCGCCCGACACCGGCAACATGGAGGTGCTCGAGCGCGTCGGCACCCCTGAGCAGAAGGCCGAGTGGCTTGAGCCGTTGCTGCGTGGCGAGATCCGGTCCGCCTACGCGATGACCGAGCCTGGCCTGCCCAGCTCGGATGCCAAGAACATCCGCACCCAAGCGGTGAAGGACGGCGACGAGTACGTCATCAATGGCGAGAAGTACTACATCTCCGGCGCCGGCGACCCTCGCTGCAAGATCATGATCGTGATGTGCCAGACGAGCCCTGATGGCCCGCCGCACCGCAAGCAGTCACAGATCCTCGTTCCGATCGACACGCCGGGCGTGAAGATCCTTGGCCCGATGCACGTCTTCGGCCAGGACGATGCCCCGCATGGCCACATGCACATCCGTTTCGACGACGTGCGCGTCCCGGCCAGCAACATGCTCCTTGGCGAAGGGCGAGGTTTCGAGATCAGCCAGCTGCGTCTCGGCCCGGGCCGCATCCACCACTGCATGCGCTCGATCGGTGCGGCCGAAAAGGCGCTTGACCTGATGGTGCGACGCGGCGCCACCCGCGAGGGCTTCGGCAAGCCGTTGGTCCGCCTCGGCGGCAATATGGAAATCGTCGCCCGGGCCCGCACCGAGATCGAAGCGATGCGGATGATGGTGCTGCGCGCGGCCAAGGCAATGGACACGCTCGGCAACGCCGAGGCCCGCGTCTGGATCTCGGCCGTCAAGGCGATGGTCCCCGAGCGCGTCTGCCAGATCATTGATCAGGCGATTCAGATGCACGGCGCCACCGGTGTCTCGCAATGGACCCCGCTCGCCAGCATGTACGCCGGTCAGCGCACCCTGCGTCTCGCCGACGGCCCCGACGAAGTCCACTGGATGGTCGTCGGCCGCGCCGAGGTCGCTGCGTACGACGGCCTCGAGGTTCCGCTCGAGCAGACGCCGTACGCCGACCCGGAACTGACGGCGGCGTGGGCCGAAGACAAAGACAACAGCTTTATGTTCAGCGGCCCGGCCTAGCCGGTGCGATCGGCCGCCGAGATGACGGCGGCCAACTCGGTAACCGACCGCAGGCAGTGACCCTCAAGGAACGCATCGCAGAAGGGGAGGGCGGCCGCCATGCCTTGTGCGGTTGGTTCGTAGCCAGGCCCGGCCTTCAGCGGGTTGACCCAAATGAGCTTGTGCGAGAGTCGCTGGAGCCGTTCCATCGCCTCGCGCATGACCGTCGGCTCGCCCCGATCCCATCCGTCGGAGAGCACGACAACGATCGCGCCACGGGCCATGCCCCGCAGACCCCATTCGCGCACGAACGCGTCAAGTGAGTCACCGAGGCGAGTACCACCTGACCAGTCATCCACCTGCCCTGCTGCAGCAGTGACGGCGGTCTCAGGGTCGCGGGTGGCGAGTTGGCGGGTGATGCGAGTGAGCCGGGTGCCGAGCGCGAACACCTCGACGTCGCCACGACCAACCACCGCAGCGTGAGCGAAGCGGATCAACACCTTGGCGTAGCTCTCCATCGAACCGCTGACGTCGAGCAGCAGCACCAGACGACGGTTGCGATCGCCGGTCTCGGTGGTGAGGAGATCGATCGGCTCGCCACCGCGCCGCATCGCCGCCCGCACCGTGCGGCGAAGGTCGTGAGCGTCGCCGTGGCTGGAACGGCGCCGCCGTCGGGATCGGCGCGTCGCCGGCCGAACCCGGAGCTCCGCCATCGCCCGTTCGGCTTCGCGCAGCTCGGCCTCATTGAAGTCGCCGAAGTCCTTGTCGTGGAGACGTTCCGTACGGCTGAACCGAAGGACCTCGGTCTCCTCGTCGCCTGCACCATCGCCTCCGGAATCGTCGCCGTCGTCGGACGCGAGCTGATCCATCAACTCCCCAACGTCGTCGAATCGCATCGAAAGACCCGACGCGTCCTGGTGAAAGAAGGCAAGGAACATGGCGTCGTACATCGCAACGTGTTCCTGCTTGAGCACGAGGGTGGACCGGCCGGCCCAGTACACGTCAAGCCCCTCGCGAAGGCCGACGACGTCGAGCGCGGCCCGAAAGAGCGTCGACTGGCTGATCGTGATCGATATGCCGCCCCTGCGGAGGACGTGAACGAAGCCGGTGACCACGCGGTCGACGTCGAGCTCAGCTGGAGTGGCGTCGACCATCGATGAGCTGGTCACGCGCCGGCGGCGGTGAGCAGGTGCTGAAGGCCCTCACGGCGGACCTTCTCCTGATCCTCGCGGTACTTGAGCAGGGTGCCCAATGTCGCGTCGACCGTCTCCTCCGTGAGTTCGGTCGCACCGAGCAGATGCATGGCGTTGGCCCAGTCAAGGGTCTCGGCTACGCCGGGCGGCTTGTACATCCCGAGCCCCCGAACCACGCCGGTCGCCATCGCCGTTTGGCGAGCGAGTCGTTCAGGCACCGCCGGTGCCTTGGCCCGAACGATGGCGACCTCACGCTCAAAGTCTGGATGTTCGACCCAGTGGTGCAGCGCCCGCCGCTTGAGTGCATCGTGCACGTCGCGCGTGCGGTTCGACGTGATGATCACGATCGGCGGCACGTCGGCGGTGAAGGTCCCCAGCTCGGGAATCGTGATCGAGAAGTCTGACAGCGCCTCGAGCAGGAAGGCCTCGAACTCGTCGTCGGCGCGATCGATCTCGTCGATCAAGAGCACGGGTGGGACGCCCCCGCCATGGTCGATTGCCCGCAGCAGCGGACGGCGCACGAGGAAACGCTCACTGAAGAGCTCTTCCTCGAGTTCGTCGGCACCGGCAGCGGTCGCCGTGCCCGTGGCTTCGGCAGTCCGAAGGTGCAACAGCTGCGCTGTGTAGTTCCACTCGTACAACGCCTGGCTCGCATCGATGCCCTCGTAGCACTGGAGGCGGATCAGCTCGGCACCGGTCATCGCCGCCAGCACCTTGGCGACCTCGGTTTTGCCCACGCCCGCTTCGCCCTCGAGCAGCAATGGGCGGTGGAGCGAGGCAGCGAGGAAGATCGTCGTGGCCAATCCGCGATCGGCGAGGTAGTCGTGGTCGGCGAGCGCGGTGGTGACCGCGTCGACCGACGACAGCGACGGATGGGCACTCATGGCCATGCACCCTAGGCGCCCCGGAGCGACACTGAACCGGTCGGGTACGCTCCGGCCATGCGCATCGAGAACGACATGCACGTTTCCGCCTCCATGGAGGAAGCCTGGGCGCTTCTCACCGACATCCCGGCGATCGCTCCCTGCCTTCCCGGCGCCAAGCTCATCGACCAGGACGGTGATACCTACGAAGGCACGATGAAGGTCAAGGTCGGCCCGATCGTCGCCGAATATTCTGGAACGGCGACGGTGGTCGAGATGAACGAGGCCGACCGCACGGTGAAGCTCACCGCCTCCGGTCGCGACAAGCGCGGTGCCGGGAACGCATCGGCCGACATCTTCGCCTCGATGGTCGAGGCCGACGGCGGCACGACCGTCTCGATCGCCACGGACCTCAAGGTCGCCGGCAAGGTCGCCCAATTCGGTCGCGGTGCGATGGCCGACATCTCCAAGAAACTGCTCGGGCAGTTCGCCGAGTGCATCGAGGCCAAACTGCAGCAGGCAGACGTCGTTGACGAGGCCGAGACCGAACCCGAGACGCTTGAGGCTCCGAACGAGGAGGCCGAAGCTCCGGCTCCCGAACCCGAGGTATCCGTCGATGATGATGACGATGTCCTCGACTTGATGGGCGTTGCCGGCGGCGCACTCGCAAAGCGACTCATCCCCGCCGTGGGTGGGGTGGTTGCCGCCGTCATCGTCTACCTGATCGTGCGGAACTGAAGCCGGCCGCTGCGAGCAAACGGTTTCCCACTGAAATCGGCGCACTCAACGGGCAGTGGCGTCGGACAGATGACAGACTCCGGATTCCCACTGTCGAGGGGTGAGGAGACCGTCGTGGAAGTGTCCATGTCCGTCAACGGAGAGACGCGAACCTCCGATGTCGAACCGAGAACCCTGCTGGTCCACCACATCCGGGACGCGCTCGGACTCACCGGCACCAACATCGGCTGCGACACCTCTTCGTGCGGTGCCTGCACCATCCACGTGAACGGTGAGTCGGTGAAGAGCTGCACCATGCTCGCCGTCCAGGCCGACGGCACCGAAATCACCACCATCGAGGGACTCGCCGGTGACGACGGAGTGCTCCACCCGATGCAGGCGGCGTTCATGGAGTGCCACGGCCTCCAGTGCGGCTACTGCACGCCCGGCATGGTGATGGCTGCCACGTCCCTTGTTGCGGAAAACCCGGACGGGCTCGACGAAACCGCCGTACGCCAAGGACTCGAAGGCAACCTCTGCCGCTGCACCGGCTACCACAACATCGTCAAGGCGGTGCTGTCGGTCGGGGGAACGGCGTGATCCCCGCAGCATTCGACTACATGGTCGCTGACTCGGCTGAGGCCGCGATCGCAGCACTCGCCGAACACGGTGACGAGGCGAAACTCCTCGCTGGAGGACACAGCCTGATCCCACTCATGCGGTTCCGACTCGCCACCCCGGCGATGCTGGTCGACATCGGTCGTCTCGATGACCTGTCCTACATCAATGATGCCGGCGATCACATCGCCATCGGCGCAATGACTAAGCACCGAACCCTCGAGACGAGCGACCTGCTAGCCGCCGAGGCGCCCCTGCTCCGGCACGTTGCCGGTGAGGTCGGCGACCCATCGGTTCGCCATCGCGGCACGCTCGGTGGCTCGCTCGCCCACGGCGATCCAGCGTCAGATCTTCCCGCTGCGCTGCTGGCCTCCGGTGGATCGCTCGTCATCAAGGGACCGAACGGAGAACGAGTTGTCGAAGCACCAGACTTCTTCACCGGCTTCCTCGAGACGGCGCTGGCCGACGATGAGATGGTCACGGAGATCCGCGTCCCGAAGGCCGGTGGTGTCGGCTGGAGCTACCAGAAGTTCAACCGGCGAGCGCAGGACTGGGCGATCGTCGGTGCAGCCGTGATGCTCGGCCCGGACCCGAAGGTCGCCCTCGTGAACATGGGGGCAGCTCCGATGCGCCACGCTGGCGTCGAATCGGGGCTTGCAGGTGGCGCAGGGGCCGAAGCGGCCTCGGTTGCGGGCGACGATGTCGATCCACCTGAGGATCTCAACGCCGACGCCGAATACCGCAGGCACCTTGCTCGCGTCCTCGTCGGGCGAGGCATTGCGGAGGCGTCGGCCTGAGCCGGTTTGGTCAGGCGGCGAGTGGACGGCCCCACGGGAGCTCGTCCTGCCACTCCATCAGGAATGCCTCGGCGAAGTAGCACGCCGCAAGGAGCAGGCCATCGTCGTGACCCTGGAGTTCGTCGCAGAGGTCGCCGATGTCCTCGCGGACACCAGCAACGATCTCGTCATCAGAGCGGCTGACATCGCCCCACACCACAAGCGTCGAGCCAGCGAGGGCCACAAAGTCGGCCGGAGTCTGCACTCCGGCCTTCCGCAGCACGGCGAGGCCGCGGGCAGTGAGCGGAAGTCGGCCGCTCGGGACAACCGCAGCACAACCCTCAAGGCGCTCGGCGACCTTGTGATCGATGATGCCGACCTTCGAACCGGCGAACACGACATCAGCCCCCGCACCGAAGATGGCCATCGGATGACCGACCTCGCCGAGTTCGTTCACACAGTCGGCGCCGTGGGTCGCGAACGCCTCGTTGAGCTCAGTCAACGAGAAACCGGATTCGTTGGTGACGGTTCCGGTGGCGGTGGAGATCGCCGTGAGGCGAGCGCCATGGCCGATCGCCCCGTCGGCGATCCACGGGCCGAGGTTCTCGAATCCCTCGATCGCAATGGTCTTGGCATCGAGTCCGACCGCATGGTGAGCAGCGACCACAGCGGATAAGCCGTCGCAGCGATCAGCGAAGTCGCCCAGGCGGGCGGTGTCGCGCGGATCAGCGGCGTGGAGCGGGGCGAGCTCGTTGAGCCCGATGCCCTTCGCAGCATCGGGCAGGTAGGTGCCGTCGGCGACAAGCGGTTCGGCTTCGGTGAGGAACGCCTCGATCGCTGCGGCCCGATCTTCGGGCTCCACAGAGATGCCCGCCGCGGCGCCGCCGCGCTTCATGCCGAGGGCGGCATAGGTGTAGGTCTGCGACCGGGCGAGATCCTTCGCCCCGCCCTGCAAGATCTTCTTGGCCCACCGGGCCGGCCCCGACGACGCCTCGGCGCCCTCGAGATCGATCGCGATGAACGCCTCGGTGGTCTCGAACTTGTGGATCCGCATCGGTGCGGCCTTTACTCCTCGATCTCGATCGCGAACTCGGGACAGTTGTCGGCGGCAAGCCGCGCCTTCTCCTCGAGTTCAGCGGGAACCTCGCCCTCGACGAGCAGGATTGCGTAGCCCTCGTCGTCGGTGTCGAAAAGCTCCGGAGCGAGCATGTAGCAACGGTTGTGGCCCTGGCAGGCTTCGCGGTCGTACGTGATCTTCACACCGAGAACCTTAGGTCAGTCCGGCAAACGAAGCGGAAGCTGACGATGCCCGCCGCCCAGCGTCTCGGAGTTAGCCGTTGCGACGCCGGTAGACGTAGGCGAAGACGACGGCCGCAAAGCCGGCGATGATGAAACCGACGACCGCGACCACACCCGAGTCCGAGGCGACATCGTCGCCCAAGTCCGAGGTGGATTGCGCGAGCGCAGTGAACAATGTGGCGAGCATCAGGAACCTTCGGCGATGAGTTTGGTGAGGGTGAGTTCAGGTTGATCCATCTCGAGCCGCTGCAGCCAGTACGGCGACTCGAACAAGGCGAGCAGTTCACCGTCGGAACGAGCAGCGACGGTGACACCACTCATGCCGCGCAGCGCCTCGGCAGACTCCTGGTCGGTGATCCGGGCGGTACTCCAGGCACACGGCACCAGTTCCACCGGTGCGCCGAACTCGTTCTCAAGACGATGTTGGACGACCTCGAACTGCAGTGGCCCGACCGCAGCGAGGATCGGCGCCTGGTCGCCGATGTCGGGCTCGCGCAGCACCTGCACCACACCCTCCTCGTCGAGCTGACCGATACCGGAACGAAACTGTTTCGCCTTGGATGTGTCGAGCGTGCGAGCGATCCGGAAGTGCGCCGGCGCAAACGACGGCACGAGCGGCCACTGCACCTTGTCGTCGACATAGACCGAGTCGCCGACCCGGAAGTCGTTGGCGTTCACGAGACCAACGACATCACCGGGGAACGCCTGCTCGACCGTCTCGCGATCCTGACCGGAGACCGAGTGTGCGTACTTGGTCGCGAACGGCTTGCCGGTGGGCTCGTGGGTCACGACCATGCCGCGATCGAACTGGCCCGAGCAGACCCGCAGGAAGGCGACGCGATCACGATGCGCCTTGTCCATGTTCGCTTGGACCTTGAACACGATGCCGGAGAACGGGGCGTCGAGCGCCCGCGGATCGCCCTCGCGGTCGATGCGGGGCGAAGGCGACGGCACCAGATCGACCATCGCGTCGAGAATCATGCGGACGCCAAAGTTCGTGAGCGCCGAGCCGAAGAACACCGGCGACAGTTCGCCGGCCTCGAACCGTTTCCTGTCGAAGCTGCGATCCATCACGTCGAGCAGCTCGATGCCTTCCTGCGCCTCGAGCCAAAGATCGCCTTCTTCCTCCTCGGCGCGAGCCGGGTCGACGATCTCCTCGGGCGCCTCATCGGCGCCGCGGGCGGTGCGGGTGTAGCGAACGAAGTCGCCGTTGGTGCGATCGATGAGACCGCGGAACCGATCGGCCTCGCCGACCGGCCAGTTCATCGGCACCGGCTCGAGGATGAGTTGTTCCTCGATCTCATCGAGCAGTTCGAGCGGGTCGCGGCCCGGGCGGTCCCACTTGTTGATGAAGGTGACGATCGGAATCTCCCGATCGCGGCAGACCTCGAACAGTTTGCGGGTCTGGGATTCGATGCCCTTCGAACCGTCGAGCACCATGATCGCGGCGTCGGTTGCCGCGAGCACGCGATAGGTGTCCTCGGAGAAGTCGCGGTGGCCCGGCGTGTCGAGCAGGTTGAGGACCTTCTCGCGATAGGGGAACTGGAGCACGGTCGAGGTGATCGAGATGCCGCGCTGCTGTTCGAGCTCCATCCAGTCCGAGGTGGCGGATCGACGATCGCCCTTCGCCTTCACCGACCCGGCACCGCTGGTGAGGACACCGCCGTAGAGCAGGAACTTCTCGGTGAGCGTGGTCTTGCCCGCGTCGGGGTGCGAGATGATCGCGAACGTTCGACGTCGGGCGGCCTCAGCCGACGGGATGGGCATGCCCTCAGGCTACGGCGACCCGCTCGCGAGCAGCGCCAACCGCTGATTGGCGGGATGAGGAGAAACCTGTTCGGCGCACGTTCGCCAACGGCTGACCGGGAAAGAACGCAGCAACGCCTGAGCGTGGATGGGGGACTTGTCGAAATCAGCCGGGCCCTTCAGGCAAAACGGTCGTTCCGCCCGTCGACAAAACGTGGAGGTAAACGAATTACACGTTTGTCAGAGACGACTCAGATTTGGGTTAGTGGATCTCATCAGCCGAACTCGATGAAATCCTGTCCGTCCGCTTCTGCGTTCGGGTTGAGCGTCCAGAGGCGAAGATCGTCGAGGGCGTCGTATTTGCCGTCGCCGAGGGTTCCCACTCCCGTCCCGGGCAGCGGCACCTCGCCCAGGTTCTCGAGTGAGACGCTGAAGGTGTCGTTGTTGAGGTTCTCACCGGCGGCTTTGGCGATGGAGCTGAAGATGGTCAGGGCTCGACATGCGATACGGAGACCGACGCCGTGGGCCGGCTCGCCATCGGGTACGTCCGAGGGGATGATGGCGAGCAGCTCGGGGTTTGCTGCATTCCACGGCGCCACGCACTCCGCTTGGAACAGGGCTTCCTCGAATGCTTCTGGGCTGCCGGCAGTCGGCCCGCCGAAGGTGTAGGCCGCAGGGAAGGCTGACATGTCGGCCCGCCCGGCTGTGGTGTTGGCTGCGCCCTGGTCGGTGAAGAAGAGGGTGGGCGAGTACCCGGATCCGATGAAAGTGTTTACTGGAATCTGGGCATCGCCAACGACCATCACTGCGTCGATGCCGCGCGCTCGCATCGACTCGACCTGGGTTCCGAGTTCGGCCGCAGCGCCACCGACCGAACCGTCGCCCTGGATGAGTACCTCAAGTTTGACGTCGATGCCGGCCGCTTGGAGGGCAGGGACAGCCACATCCGTCGCTGCTGACGCGGCATCGACGGAGAGCACGGCGATGGTCTTGTCGTCGAAGAGCCCTTCGTCGGCAGCTCTTGCGACGAAGGCACGAGTGGCTCGCTCACGGGTGACATTCACGGAAACGTAGGGGGCTGTGCTGCGATCGAGCCGTTCCTGGGTCATGTCGGCGTTGACGATGGCGATGGTGTCGTGCTGTTCGGTGTAGCAGAGGACCTCGTCGCGTCGGAGTGTGCCGAGCACGGCGAAGACCTCGGTGTCCTCGGTGAGTTCGAGGCAGGCGGCCTGGGCCGACTGGGCGTCGAGGGGATCGAGGGCACGAGGGATTACCTCGACTGTGCGGCCGTTGATGCCGCCGCTGGCATTGATGTGGTCGACGATCGCTTGGACGTGATCGGCCTGGGGGCCCCAGTTAAGGTCAATGAAGCCACGTTCCCGAACCTCGTCGAGATCCAGGTACAGGTAGCCGATGGTGATGGTGTCGGTCGTGACGCCTCGGCCGAGCTCGAGCGGCGGATCTTCGTCGCCGGTGCTGGTTGAGGTGTCCTCATCTGCAGCGGAATCGCTGACCTCGGAGGTCGCTTCTGTGCTGGTGTCGCCCGTATCAGCGCCTTCGAGAGTCTCGTCGCTGGCAGTATTTGCAGTCTGGTTGGCGGGGTCTTCGCCGGACGAACAGGCCGCGGCCACGAGGCACATAGCGACCAGGAGGGCCGACAGGAGCCTGGTTCCTCGTCGAGGGTGGGGAGTGGGTGACACGGTGGTCATTGGGTTGCCTGCCTTTCGGTGTGCTGGCTTCGCTTGATGGCGCGTTCGTCGGTTCCGAGGTAGCTCGCGATCACGGCTGGGTCGGCGCGGACCGCTTCGGGTTCGCCTTCGGCGATCACTTGGCCGGCCTCCAAGCAGTAAATGCGGTCGGAAATGTTCATGATCAGCGGCATATCGTGCTCAACCACGATCACTGTGGCGTTGAGCTCGGTCTTGATCTGGTTGATCAGCGGGCCAAATGCCTCGGCTTCGCGTTGGGCGACTCCGGCTGTGGGTTCGTCGAGGCATAGCACGGGTTGATCGATTGCGATCAGGCCGGCGAGTTCGACGATGCGGCGGGTGCCGGTGGAGAGGTCGGAGATGAAGTGGTCGGCGTAGCGGCCGAGCCCGAGGTATCCGATGATGTCGTCGGCCAACGCTCGCTGTTGTCGGCCTCGAGCGAACCCTCGGGGGAGGAACATCGCTGTGGCGGGCAGACCTGTCCGGTAGCGGGCCTCGGTGGCGACCTGCACGGTCTCTCGAACGGTCAGGTCGGGAAAGAGGGACGCCGCCTGGAAGGAACGGCCGATTCCGACCCGAGCCCGCTGGGCGGCGCTCAGGCTGGATACATCCCGGCCGAGAAGGTGCACACGTCCCGACGCTGGGACGTAGCCGCCGATCGCGTTCAACAGCGTAGATTTGCCCGCGCCGTTGGTGCCGATCAGACCGATGGTCTCACCGGGCATTGCGACGATGTTCACCGCGCTGATGGCGACTCGAGCCCCGAAGCGCACCTGAAGGTTGTCGGTGGCGAGCACGCTGCCGTCGGCGTTTCGGGTCCCGGTACGGTCGGTGGTGGTCGCGATCGCGGAAGCGCTGGGCCTTGCGGTGGGACCATCGTCGCTGGCCCGTCGTGCGAGCGCAGTGAGAAGTGCATCTCGGGCGTTGATGCCGATCTGGACGAGCCCACCTGGGAAGTACATGAGCAGGATGAGCAGGCCAACGCTCGATGTGAGTAGCGGGATGAGGTCGTTGTTGGGCCACAGGGCCGGCAGGCCGACGACCCACAGTGCGCCGAGGATCGGTCCGGCGATCGAGCCGATGCCGCCGATCACGGCGACCGAGACGGCGGTGAACGAGGCGTCGACGTCGAAGAGGTCGTTGAAGCTGATCGTGACGAAGAGCCCACCGAGGGCGCTGCCGGCGAATCCGGCGATGCCGCCGGCCAGGCCGAAGCCGATCAGCTTCGCCCGGGTCGGGGAAACGGTGTACGCGGCGGCGGAGTCGGGGTTGTCACGTACGGCGATGATGATTCGCCCGATGCCGGACCGTCGTAGTCGAGCGATGAGGAGCACGACGAGGGCGAGCAGGGCGAGCGAGAACCAGTAGTAGCTGCGTTGACTCGAGAGGTCGAAGGGGCCGACGCTTCCTCTCGGGAGCGGGACGCTCGTCGCGTTGCCATCGGAGAAGAAGTTGGTCCGCCACAGGTACTGCTGTGCAGCGAGGGCGAACCCGAGGGTGACGATCGCGAGCATCAGGCCGCGGACCCGTAGCGCGCCAAGCCCGATGACGAGGGCCACGCACACGCACACGGCCGCCATGAGGACCGTCGCCGCCAAGAACGGGATCTCGGGGAGGTCGATGTCGAACGATGCGTCGCCCACTCCGACGCCGAGGGTTGCGCCTCGGACCAGCGCCGCGGTGCCGAGTGCTCCGATCCCGGCGAAGGTCGCCTGGCCGAGCGAGAGCTGGCCTGTCCAGCCGGTGAGCACGACCAGCGAGAGGGCGAGGGTTGCGGTGAGCAGCATCTCGGTCCAAAGGAACTGGCGTGACGGCAGGGTGATGGCGAGCGGCAGGAGAGCAGCGATGGCGAGGCCGACCAGGGCCATGAGGGGCGTCAGGTTGTGGACCCACCACCGTTGGCGCAGTGCCGTGGGAACAGGGCGAACTCTCGGTGCGAATGAGAACGACTCTTGGGGGGCGCTGCGACGTCGTCGCGTGATGACCCATACCGAGACGGCGATGCCAACGAACAGCAGGGCTTCGATTCGCCCGCCCTGGGCCGGGTAGTTGAACCGCAGCAACGCCTCGAGCACGCCGATGACGACGCCACCTGTCAGGGCACGGGGGAACGAGACCAGCGAGCCGATCAGCGCGGCGGCGAGCACGCGGGTGAGGGTC
>Ga0255751_10002997_pt1 | contig 15552 bp, 36 predicted proteins | sample 071ome_20_FD_179951 | JGI IMG/M metagenome (GOLD analysis project Ga0255751, IMG submission 179951) | Coastal salt marsh microbial communities from the Groves Creek Marsh, Skidaway Island, Georgia - 071412BT metaG (version 2) | ecosystem: Environmental > Aquatic > Marine > Intertidal zone >...
AGGAGCCGGTAAAAATTATCAACATAAGAAGAGAGGAAATAATATAGTGAGCAAGGTGAAGAAGGTTGCATTATCATTTGGTGATGGAATGTTATTCGCTTCGTACACAGTTCTACCAGTGATTGGTGTGATGTGGGCGATGGGAATCGTAAGTTTTAACATATAAGGAGGGGCGGATGCCCAAGAAAGAAAAAGTTTGGACGATGGGAATCAAAGGACCGATAGGTCCTTGGGTGTGGCATGTCTGGGTGAAAGGTAAGAAGAAACCGGAAAGGATGATAGCCTTTGACATCCAACACATCAAAGATCAATTGGAAGGCCAACAGGTCGTCAAGGCTGTGAAACAACCCGAAGAAAAAACAATTCTCAAGTCGATGCCTCTAGGTCCTGATGGTGGTAATGGAGTTTCAAGACCGGCCGATTATGATGCAGGATTCAAGATACTGAGGGCATGGGTTGATCAGAATGGTGGACCACCCGAAGAGATCCGTCAGAAATTGCGAGAATTGTGGATAGATTACGATCAGGCTCCACAAAAAACCACAAGATATAGTGCCAGAAAAAAAGGTCGGCACAAGATATAGTGCCATTTTGAGGTTGACCGTATAGGATGCCATGTTATACTGAATTATGAACAAAGGAGTTGAAATGCTAGAAGAAAACAAAGACCTACTTAAATTTAATGCAGAAGGCATACAGCCTGCAGATATGTTTCTAAATGCTAGAAACAAGGCTATCGAGGCTGTTGATAAGTTTATGGAAGGCAGAGAAGAACCAATGTACTGTGGTTTCGCCAATGTTTCAATCCACCCAGCGAAGGGTAGATTTGTGAACATCCTGAAGAAAGCAGGAATCGGTGACAAAGGTTTCAGAGGTGGATATAGAATATCCTACTATGACATCATGCCACAAGATCATCAATACAGAATGACCCAGTCTTTAGACATCAAAGAAATTGCCTGTGAGGCGTTCAGAGATGAATTGAGAAAATATGGTTTGACTGTTTATGCAGAAAGCAGAGCCGACTAATGCAAGGGACATTAGAATTCGTATTACAATCAGCAAGGGCGGTGATGGCCTCCCTTGCTCTTTCTTACGAGATTGAGACAGGCGTGAGTGTGAATGAAACAGAATTGAAATGTATGGCAGAGAACATCTACTTCGAAGGTAGAGCAGAACCCATGATGGGCAAGATAGCGATAGGTCATGTGGTCATGAACAGAATTGAAGATGAGAGATTTCCAAATACCATTTGTGAAGTGGTACACGAAGGACCAGTCAGGGAGAGTTGGAAGACACGACAGCACAAGGACCTACCCGCAGAAAAAAGAATTTATTACCCAATCAAACACAGATGCCAATTCAGTTGGTGGTGTGATGGTGAGAAGGATATCATTTGGGCAACCTATATGAATGGTGATGTAATACCTGAGAACATGACTGCCTGGAGGGATAGTATCCACGTCGCCCTATTTGTTATGATGGGTGATTATGCAAAGGATCCGACGAAAGGTGCGGTGTTCTACTACAACCCACACATCGCGAATCCAAACTGGGGTAGGATCTACACAGAAACAGTTATGATTGGCAATCATAGATTTATGAGGGACAGATAATATGCAACCATGGAAAGTTATACAAGAACTAGAGGCAGACAATTCGAGACTGAAGAAAGAAGCGATAATCCGTAGGGAGAGTGAAGAGGGGAACATAAGATTCTTCAACGGTGTGGGATCGGCCTTGGATGGGTTCAGGACCTTTGGCGTACAGAAGGTTCCAGTGAGCAAGAAGGATGGACCTGGCATCACACAGGCAGAGTTTGATGATGTTCTGAGAAAATTAGAGGATAGAAGTCTCACAGGGAATGAAATGCGAGATGTTATCCAAGACCTATGTGACAGGTCAAACATGGAGCAATGGAATGATTGGTACAGAAGGATCCTGATAAAGGATCTGAGATGTGGTGTCACACACAAGACGATCAATAAACATAGCGAAATGAAGGTGCCTGTGTTCGAGTGTATGTTGGCAGATGATTCTAAGAAGCACGAGAAGAAGATGACGGGCGAGGTGTATGTTGAACCAAAGTTAGATGGAGTCAGGGTGATAACCATCTGTGATGTGGACAAGGACGAGGTAAAGATGTTCTCAAGGAACGGAAAAGAGTTGTTGAACTTTCCAAAGATCTTAGAACAATTTGATTCGATGTTGGACCAAATGGCGGAAAGTATGGTGTTCGATGGTGAGATAATGAGCGATGACTTCCAGACCTTGATGAGGGAGATACACAGGAAAGGTGGAGCCAAGACCGATGACGCGGTGTTGAACATATTTGACATCATCCCATTATGGGCGTTCAAGGAAGGTGGATATTCGGCGAGCCTACAGACTAGGAAAGAGATGATGGATGAATATGAATATCCGTCTAACATATCTAAGGTTGAATATGTGAAGATGAATTTAAGTGACGACGATGGACAGAAACAGTTCGCAGATTATAACAAATTATGTATAGATAAAGGCTTCGAGGGCATAATGGTGAAGCCGATGAGTGGTCCATATGAATGTAAAAGATCTAGCCTTTGGTTGAAGGTCAAGCCATTCATAGAAGTATCTCTGAAGGTCGTAGACACAGAAGAAGGCACAGGTAGGAATGCAGGCAAACTGGGTGCCTTGGTAGTTGAAGGTACGGACATGGATAAGTTCATAAAAACCAATGTGGGATCGGGTCTGACAGACACAGACAGGGAAACATTTTGGAAGGCCAAGGAGAAATTGATTGGCCAGATAGTGGAAGTTAGGGCAGATGCCATAACACAGAATCAGGACACCGACAACGAATGGAGCCTCCGGTTTCCTAGATTCCTTAGATTCAGAGGCTTCGAACCAGGGGAGAAACTATAATGACAGACAAGATAAACATGGTGATCAACCTATCCATATTGGCATTGTTGATATACCTAGCGGTACAGGTTCATGAATTGCAGAACCCACCCAAGTACCAACCGGCCATGATGGGCATGGTCACTGAACAGGAGTTTGAATATAACATTCGAACTTTCTTGAATAACATAATCGAAAAAGCAATAACGGAACAGGAGAAATAGCATGGACGAACTAGATAACATCCTATCAAACATAGATCTTGAGGAAGAGAAGAACGAGGTCAAGGAGGAGTATGTTGACGATTGGTATTGCATGGATTGTGAACATGGACCAATGACTGAGAAGGACGACGAGTGTACCAGATGTGGTGCCAAGAACAGCCAATTCGCAGATGACGAGATCACGGGTTGGGAAGACGAGGACGAGATGGAAGGAGTGGAAGAGATATGGTAGAGTACAGTAGCCACGATTGGAGGAAGAACACCGACGACGCAGTTGTCGTAGATGACAAAGGCGAAAAAGTGTTGAAGGTGAACTCCAGCAGGGTGATATTCACCAATCCAAAGACCTTAAAAGAGGAGACCGTGGATGTAAGCAGGCTTGTAAGGGTGTTCGTGAACAACCAAACGGCCATGAGGAAGAGCATCAAATGACGGAGAAGCAGAAGGTGTTCGATTACCTCAAGCACGGATTCACGGCGGACGATGTGTTGATAAGACTGACCCCACAGAGTAAGAAGAGCATAACCCACATGATACAGGTCTATGACAAACCCAATGATCCCAAACAGAAGTTCGTTGAGATCCGGGAGACCTACAGATGGGGACAGGCCTACATGGATGGATCAAACCTGGACTGGCCAAGCCTCTTGATGCCACAACAGGGCCAGACCTACTGTAATCCAGAGGATGGACACGGCAACGAGTTGGAGGACCTGTGTGCCGTTTGGTTCGACTACGACGGAGATTGGACTGACGAGGAGAAAGAAGATTTTGAAGACAAGTGGTACAACGGAGACCCAGCGGATGACGATGGCAGATCGGGCATGGGTTGGCTTATGGATTACCAGGACACCTGGAATGTGGAAGACGAGAACATAATCATAGATGGCGAGGTCGAGGACATCAAGTACGACATCGTGAGCAAGAAGGAATACAACAAGGTTTTCATAGAAGACTACAAACCACAAAAGGAGGAAGACAATGGTTGAAACAATGACGCAAGACACCAAGGACAGAATAGCAGACCTAGAGAGACAGAAGATCGAGTTGGAATCAAGATTGGAGATGTTATCCTATGCGAATAATTTGGTGAAAATGGTGGAGATCGAGCAAGAAATCTACGAGATTGAGGATACCATCCGTAAATTATTGCCATAAAATGGAAGGTTTTAGGGGGTTGACCGTATTACCATCCATGTTATACTGAATTTATAAGCATTAACAAAAGGAGTTGAATATGATGCAAAGAGTTGAAACACTAATAAAAGACTTCGTAGAACATACAGGTCTAACAGAAAGACATGAAATTATTCACGGTACTCTATATGTGACATTGAAGGATCCAAAAGGGTTCGACCATTTCCATAAAACAATCAGAACATTCTTCAAAGAAGAAATTGATAACGAAGGTGGCGTTAATATGTACGCCGTGGGCGATGAGTTCGCTTTTGACTTCGTTCCAGAAGACAGAGAAGCGCCTGTTTTCTGTGATGAGACGTTCTCAGGCAAGGAGGAGATGGATCCTACAGACACAGATGACAAGGGCGTTTGGTCAGAGTTCGCAGAAGAAGAGATGATGAACAACATACCAGGAGAAGTGGACACTATGTTGGACCTCGAGAATGACGCAGAGGAGGGCAGATAACATGGAACAATTTTGGATGACGATAGTGGCAATGATAACAATGGCATGGTTCTTCTTCACTGTGAATGGTGTGATAGAGATATTCACCAGCAGGAAGAAATGGGCCGAGGAGAAAGCGAAGCGGGAGAAATACTGGAATAGCCGTAAAAAGTATTTCCTGAGTGATGCAGACAAGGCCAACATAGCCAAGTTGGACACGATGATCGCGGAAATGAAATCAATCAAAAAATCTATAGGAGGGATATAATGTTCGATTCAGAATACACAGAAGTGAAGAAAATTTTAAACATGAATGGCGTCACTGATCTGGATCAGATAGAGTATGGTTCAGAGGTGTACGAAGACCTATACGACTACTATGTGAGCTCGGGCGAGATGCCATACGGTGTCATGAAGGCCAGAACAGGCATGCCAGATGAATGGATCATGGACAGACTTTATGACCTCGGTTTCGACCAATTGGATGAGGACCAAGACGAGGAGGATGAGGACCAAGACGAGGAGGAAGAGGACCATGATCCAAACGGATTACCTCTGAACTTCACGGACAAGTACCACGAGGAGGAACCTGCCTAGTGTCAGAAGACCGATTAGATTACTCCAGCAGAACTTTGAGGGCGATCGCCAACAATGGATTGCCCTTGAAGATACAGGCACAGTGGACGGAGAATGACTACTGGGAGAGAAGATATCCAGACTCAGACGAGTTGGATTGTGTGGCCGTGAGAGGTTGGTTGATCCGGATCAATGGCAAGAAATATCCTAGAGGAAACTATGGAGATGATGGCATTGATTGGACCTATAGGTACACGGCACCAAGAACAGAACAAGGAATGCAGACGGCTATCAAACACGCCTTGGGTGAAGCGAGGTTGACGGTTTGGTAATCTACTTTATAATGAAATTAACAAAGGAGAAACAAAGATGAAGACTTACTATTTTTGGGTGACACTGGAAGGCAAAGGTCCAATGAAAGTTGCTGAGGATGGCAGAACGGCATCTGAGGCAAAGCAGATCGTTGAAGCAAGATTTCCAGGTGCTAGGATCATGTTCGCGGAGGGCTTCTAGTGAGAAAGAAGGCCAAGTTCAAGTGTTCGGTTTGTGCCAAATCATTCCAACACCAGAAGCCAGACACCTTGGTGGGAATGTTGGGCATCATACCGGTGCAGTTCTGTAAGAAGTGTTTTCCTCGGGTGATGGCACAGAGTGAGGAACTGAACCTAAAAGACACAAGATTGAAGGTGGTGTAGGCTGGTTGACGCATTGGTAATCCGTGTTAAAATATAGAATAAAAAGAAGGAGTTGAATATGACAAAAGAAATAATAGACAAAGACAATCCACACAAAGACATCGGTAAACAGAAATTCAGAGTGAGAAAACACTACTCGGTCTGGGTTGAGTACGATGTGGTCGCGGATAACAGATCAGAAGCCGAGTCGGCTGTTATGGACCAAGGTGGCATTGAAAAGATTGAATGGCAGGAAGGCTATCATAATGATGAGCCTGTTGAAATGTACGCCAACGATTGGGAATCGGATTATCAGGCAGAGAGCGATGATGAGCAGTATGGCAGAACGCCAAGAGTTCAGAAGATTGCGGAATGTATTCCATACGAAGATAATTCCACAATTGATTATTCTGATCCAGATTGGTCAACAAACGAATTTGAATGGCAGAAGGAGGCTGTTGATGCCTAAAGGATACAGATACACAGGTCCGATGGAGTCAGTGAATGATCCATTGTACGAGGACACACACGGGATGACATTGACTTTCACACAGATGGCAGACAGACTGGTGAACACGGAGATGACATCTATTATGAAAGACAAAGCGGAAGGCGATGTGGACACTTTGGCCTACCTACTTGAGAATGGATTCAAGGGATACTACAAGATGGAACCGTCAGAACTGATTGCGGAGTACGATTGCATCGCAGACAAGTGGTATGAATACTACCAGGACGATGAGTTGGTTATGGGAACGGACAGTGATGATCCAATCCACAAACTGGAAGAGGAGACCGTCTAATGGGAACCTTTACTTGGTCAACAGGACTGGGAATGTTAGGCGTGGGCATTCTGGTCATGGCGATAATTGGAGCGATATTTTTATATGTGATCAACAAACAGAAGAGGGAGGACAAGTATGAGTGAAGACATATTACACAAGGTACCCAATCCACCTTTCGAGGTTGAGATAATGGACAAGGCACCTGTAGAAGTTGCCAATCCATACTCAGGCGAGAAGGTGATGTTGGAGCCGATCGCGGTGGCTGTCTACGATTGCATCAAGGGAGCGGAGATGATGCAGGATTACAAATTGGTAGAAGAAGGAATCGAGTGGTTCCAGAAGCACTATCCAAAAGAATACATGGTGTTATTAGACTGATGATAATCTACGGACACTCAGGACAGGACATCAGGCGCATGATATGGAGGAAGAAATATCGAATCCTATCGTTCGCTGTGATGATATTGATCGCTGTGACCCTTTTGGGTTGCACGAAACCCAAGAACCAACTCAAGGCCCTGGACAAGTTCTGGGACACCTTGGGATCAGGCAAGAATTCAACAGGAGTTGAATAGAAAGGACTACTATGGACAAGATAAAGGAATACGCGATGATCACCGTGATGGCACTGGCTTTCATGCTGATCACTGGCGTGGGCAAGGCCGAAGAGACCAAGGTCTCTAAAGTGGTCAACTCCGTGGGCAACCACATCTCCAATGAGATAGTGGAGATCAAGGAATACCAGGCCAACAGTTGGGCCGAAGCCAAGGCACAGTGGGCAACCAACAAGGCCCAGTTGGCAGGCTTCTTCAAGAAATTCGTCAAGACTGAGAGCACTCAGTAATGCCGAACAGGATGGGGGAGGTACTTCAACTCCACCTGCCCCATCTTAATTTACCAAAACGGGTTGACGTTATCAGGAGGCGTGTTATAATACACTATATCAATTTTAAAAAGGGAGGACAAATTGATCAACAAGTACATTAAAATAGAACAAGGCACTTACCGTAATCAGGACATGAGCGGTAGGATATTTCCAATCATAAAAGACTACCAGAGATTCGCTGGCAAGGAGGGTGGCTTCGTCACAGTCGATTGCAGTGAGCTGGATGGCTTCGAGGGCTTGGACAAGGCAAGGATAAATGTTCCTGCCATAACAGATCTGACGATAGTCACAGAAGGCCAGTATCAGATGCAACGGGATGAGTTGAAGTCTGACACAGTCGCTGACACACAGAACAAAGGCGAGGAGACGGACGAGCAGGCGATAGATCGTATCGCGGCGAGATTTTCAATATTAGACGAGATGGCGGAGGCCGTGAGCACGTCAAAAGTGAGGGCGATGATCGTGTCTGGTCCTCCTGGCATAGGTAAATCTTATGGTGTTGAACGGGCACTGGAGAAGAGATCCATGTTCGATGACATAGCAGGATCAACCCGTAAATTCGAGGTGGTGAAAGGTGCCATGTCGCCCATAGGACTCTACAAGAAATTATATGAACACTCAGGCCGGGGCCATGTGGTATGCTTCGATGACTGTGATGCGATCTTGTATGATGATCTAGCACTGAACCTCTTGAAGGCGGCGTTGGACACAGGCAAGAAGAGAACCCTACACTGGAACACAGAATCTAGAACACTGATGGCAGAGGGTATGCCCAACAGTTTTGAGTTCTTCGGTGGTGTTATCTTTATCACGAACATCAAGTTCGACAATGTCAAATCCAAGAAGTTGCAGGACCACCTGCAGGCCCTACAGAGCAGATGTCATTACTTGGATCTAACCATAGATTCAATGCGAGACAGAATGCTTCGTATCAAGCAGATAGTTGCGACGGGTATGCTGGAGAAATATGCGATGGGCAAGACTGAAGAGGACCGACTGGTACAATTCATATTCGATAACAAGCACAAGTTGAGAGAGATATCGTTGAGGATGGTGCTGAAGATAGCGGATCTTTGGAAGATGGCGCCGGACAGATATCAGCACCTGGCAGAGCAGACCTGCATGAGGCCGGGAGCATGATGAACACACGACTATGGATAGCGGCGGTGATTATACTAGCGGTTATCCTCATAGGCAATCTGAGGGGACTATGGTTGGTATCGACATTGTAGTATTGGCCACCATATTCACCCTGATGGTGTTGCTGACGGGCGGACCCGGGAACTGGAGATAGACAGAATTGAGGAAGGAGGAAACATGACAATAGGAAAACAGAAGAAAGATGGTGTTATCATGAAAGTGAGAAAGGGATCTTTCAGATACTATGCCGGTAGAAATGACAGTATGTTGAAGCCGTTATTAATGCCAAATGGCAAGAACATCAAAACACTGAAATTGTCGGACGATGGCGTTTGTGCCGTTGCCAATAACAAGATTTCAGTTGTTATATATCCAAGTGGCAGAGTAGACATAACTCCGTCCAAATAAAGAATTCTTAGGACCTCCCTCTTAAGGATACCCCCACAGGATGCACAGTATTCAGTGGGGGTTTATCACGGGCGAGTGGTGGAATGGCAGACACGATAGTCTTAGGAACTATTGTCGCAAGACGTGAAGGTTCGAGTCCTTTCTCGCCTACCAAATGCTCCTATAGATAAATGGCATATCAAGTCATTGGTAATGACTAATTCCCTGGTCAGTACAGGGTGGGAGCACCACACACAATCAACACACAGAACTGGTAATTGGTAAGGGCAGGAACGACCCGCGCCTAGAAGGCGATGCGTCCGCAAAAATTTTCAACACTTCACTCTGCTTGGTAAGCCGGGCATATGCCAACTAACTTCCGCAGGAAGTTTGCGTAAGACGATTTTTGACACCTTCCCTTACTGTATCCTTTCTTGATCTACCCTTAGGCACACACCATTCCTACTGTTCTGAATGCTAGTCGGACTGATATGCAGTTATGGATGGAAACAATACTATTAGAAGATTAATGAGTATAAGCCATATAGAGCAAGTGTTATGACTATTACACGAACAATGATCCCGCTGTCCCCACCGCCTATAGAATGGTCCAGGAACCGTAGGCGTCTGGCTGGGTAATGATTGGCTTTTATTTCTGGTTCGTTATGCTTTGAATACTCTCGTTCTGTTGGCATACGAGTATTTAACCGACGGTGCTCGTACGGTGGTTTAAATGTGTGGAGCATTCTAACTATGCCTGCCATCCTTAGGATTTTTCTTTACCAAACTGACGCTTCGCTTTGCAGTATTGGGTCATGCCTGTCGTATGATCAAGGTGTGGGGTGAGGAGGTCGGCGGTAGGGACATAAGGATCTGCAACACCTATGCCGTGCGAACCTTATTTCTTTGGAGTGAGGTATTATTTCTTTGGTGTTAGGTATCTGTTCCGGATGTATTGCGCCACTCCCAGTAGGCAGAAGATGGCTGTCCAGAATAAGAAATGTGTTAGCATACGACCTATTTATTCGGGCGGTGGTAAGACATGGTAAGGGTGGCACATGGCCGGACCCGTCTGGGTTTACCAACCCTTACCATATTTTTCGCAGGCCTGGCACAAACCATTGGTGATTTTGGATTGGTCTACCAATGCTTACCACTCTGCAGATCTGGCTCTACTCCTACCGTGCACCACCTTTACCAAACATTACCACCGCGGACAGGGGACTAGGTATAGACTCACATGTGTAGGGTTATAATGGAGGTGGTGGCCAGGGTAGGCTATGCTCGACACAGTGGCACACAGTGGAGAACCGTACACACACTCAAGGAGAGTCAGAACGGTGGCGGCCGGTGTCGAAAAGAAAATCTTTTTTGAATCAGGCCGGTCGGCTTATAAAACAACACGCATGGTGGTAAAACTGGTAGGGCAATGATAAAATACCCCCATACTAAAAAAAACGCACAACCCAGAAAAAGGGCTTTATACCCAGGTCGACAGATCCTGCAACTGTGCTATAATGGCATATGACCCTCGCGAAATGGTTCATTTATACTGTGATAGGCATCGTTGTGATCACTGCATATTGGTTATGGCCCATATATCTACTCATAGCCATGTTTGCTGTGTTTGGCACTAACTCCGGGTCTCGATCACGTGTTCAACGTGTCAAACCCTACAAGTTCAAGAAACACAAAATGCCTGTGTACCGGCCAGTACGCTACAAAAGAACAAAACCCTATAGATTCCCCAAAACCAGACGTAAGTGGGGCAAACCGGTCAAGATAGACAAAGTGTGGAAGTTGTGAAGTACTACTACGTGATGTGTCAGAAGGGTTCCATAGTACATCGTGCTTATGTGCAGTTGGACCCGGAATCAGCGGATATATTACATGACTCATTGGAATCGCGCTATGATCTAGTGCAAGTGTGTGATGTCAAACCCGAAGAAGTGGATCCAGAACTCGTGCTGGATAATCGCCCTTAAATACCCGCATGCTCTTGCGTGTGATCATCATATACTGCACACTCACTGTCACTGCTGTTGCTCTACATGAGAACACGTTCGCTGTGTTTGAACTAAAGGAGCAGTTGCAGATGCTGTACATAAACATGTGGGAGTTGCTCACGCAGTTGGAGTATGTGCGGCCAGATCAACGTGTGACAGTGTACGAGGAGATCCAGCACATACGGTCAGAGATACAACGTGTGATAGACCTGATCACACAGCACGATCTTCGTGAACATCCGTAACCTGAGATTGTAAATTTTTTTGCACAAATTTTTTTTTGGTCTAGCACACGACCTCGGGATCTGTTATAATAGCACAGTATCGGATGCATGGCAACTGTGGGATCTGTGGATGCGAGAGTGGAACGGATCCCAACGCCATCGTGCATGTGTGCTATGTCATTATAGCACTAGAGTTTTGACCTGCAACATGATAAAATAGTAGCAAAAACAAAGGAACAATCTCCCGACATGATATACACAGATCAAGAAAACGAATGGTTGAGCAAACCCAAGAAGTACAAGAAATCAAACACCAACAAGCAACGTCGAGTTGAAGAGACAGAATGGGACTGCCAGGGCGGTCACTGGTTCGTGAATCCAACACGTGCTTGGGGCGTCAAGACAACAATAGAAGTGGACGGCAAGGAGTATGTGGTCCCGGTACAGTTATAATGGAATACGCAGAAAGGCACATGATATAATGAGTGACAAAGAACTTACAGAACAATTCAACAGGGTAGAACGTAACAAAGCAGACACATGGGCATTCGTGGCATTCGCGGCGATAGTCAGCATGGTGGCCTGGATAAACTCATAATGGCGGCGCTCCTGGCATTCATGATGGTGTTCACGGTCTCGGTGGCCGTGAACCTACTGGTATTATAACACCAGATAACTAGGTTGACCTCTCAACCGATATAGTGTATTATAACACTATGCCACTTACACCAATAGTGATAGAACAGACATCCAAGGGCGAGAGATCCTACGATATTTTCAGTAGGTTGCTCCGGGACAGGATAATCATGTTGGAAGGACCGATAGAGGAACACACGGCTTCAGTGCTGTGTGCTCAACTGTTATTCTTGGAATCACAAGATGCCTCGAAGGATATAACCCTTTATATCAATTCGCCGGGCGGACTGGTAACGGCAGGCATGGCCATATACGACACCATGCAGTATGTGAGATCGGACATACAGACCATAGTGGTGGGCCAGGCCTGTAGCATGGGCTCACTCCTGGCAAGTGCGGGCACAAAAGGCAAGCGGATGATGTTGCCACACGCCCGTCACATGATACACCAACCGTTAGGTGGAGCCAGCGGACAGGCCACTGACGTTGAGATCAGGGCCAACGAACTACTGCGTTGGAAACGAGAACTCACAGAGATCTACGAGAAGACAACGGGACAGCCGTTAGAGAAACTGAAAGCGGACATGGAGCGTGACAAGTTCATGAACGCCGAGGAAGCGGTCGCATATGGACTGGCTGACAGGATCATTTCCAGCAGGGCCGAAGACGATCAAACTAATTAACAGTATATGTTTTACATCTGGCACACACTCTTAATCGCCACGTTCATAGCAGTGGCCTACTACATGGGATACCAACATGGCGGCAAAAAAGCCAAAGTCAAAGAAACCATACGTAAAAGTTAGACTGGTACCCGAGGATTCCAACATGAAGGATCACGGGTTCTACTACTATGCCATGAAGCCCGGCAAGGGCGAGAAGCAGAATCAGAAACTGCGACTTCGCAAGTTCGACCCCATCACACAGAAGCACATATGGTGGGTGGAGAAGAAACTGCCACCACATTCCAAGTAGTCCCGATCAGCACACTATAAGTACTTGCGAATAATAACTATTCGCAACTAGGAGAAACATATGAGTTTTATATTACATGAACTAATGGAATTGGGATTGTTAATCAGTGCAGTGGCAGTGACATGGGCAGTTCCGAGACCGGAGTGGGTATCCAAGTTATACACAAGGATCGCTAGATTCTTTGGATCACAGAAGACATTCAACTAATCAATGATGGTCAGCGGTGTTGAGCCGCTGGCTACCTACCAGACACCCAATCCTGTTCTTCGTCAGTTACTGGCCACATTACTGTACCACCTTCCAGTGTTCGGGCCATTCGACCTCTTGTTGTGGTTCTGCATTTACAGTCACGACTCCCAACGCTCCAGGTGTTTCATCCCAACAACAGTCGTCACGAGAAACACATTTGCTTTCAACATATACCTTCTTGGTCTTTTTCTTGTCTTCGTACATTGTATTGTTTCCTTTTTGTAAATTATTGCTTGTAAATTTACTTATAGTAAACATATACGTAAAATCGCCAAAAACCTAGTCGTGCGTTGTAAACGGAGTTAATTTTTTGTAAATTTAAATTTACAAAATTTACAAATAACAAACTATAATTCACACGCTGGTGTTGTAAATATTTTTATGTACACTCTGGAGAAACGCAAGATGATCTACATAATGATCCGCAAGCCGGTGTGGTATCACACACACTGCATTACACCATGGCCAGGCACACCGTTGTGGTATGATCCCAGTTGGGTGATAGGTGATTGCGAACTCTGCCAGATGGACGTGGAAGGACAGGACTGGTGGAATGGGTGCTCCTACAACAACTCCCAGAAAAGAATTTTCGACGGGATAGAATTAAACAAAAAATATTGGGTTTGATTATTTTTCGTATCTTGTGCGAGGCACGGGACCTTTAGTGTACTTCTTGACCTTGATGTATTTTTTAGTGCCTATCTTGTAGACGACGGGCGACGCATCGTATTGTTCCAGTGTGAATCGCATGTACCGTCCCCACAGTCGCTTGATCCATCTAAACATTGGCCACCCTCCGTCATTGCGATTATTTCTTCCAGAACATCAGTTTCTTGCTGGCCTCCGACAGATCCTCGAATTTCTCGTTGACCCACCATCCTGCTATGAAACCGATCACTAATCCAATTGTTAAAAACATTGTGCCTCTCCTTATTGGTAGTGGTATTTATTTTATTTGGCGTGGTTGGACTCTGCGTCTTTATCTAACTCGTTAAACTCTTCGTTGATCTGTTCGAGGTATTCTTCCTGCGATGGATGTGGGACCTTTTCATCCTTCAGCCTCTTGCATTCGTCATGCCATGGTGCGAACACACATCCTATGGCTTTACCTGCCTTGCCCATGTTGGCGATGGTGTCTGTCAATGTTGGTTGTTTTGTTTGATCCGCCACTTTTGGTTTGGCACAAGATGATAAACCCAACAGCAGAATGATCAGTAATATGATTGTAAGACCTTCGATTTTTTTCATTCTGATTATTTACACCAGATGAAGATTTTTTCAATTGGTGTTGATAAGTTTTATTGGAACTTGTCTTTTAGTGCGACTTTACCGGCGTTCTCACCGTTTTTGATCACATAGTTCTGTGTACCATTTGCGCCCACGTTCACTTCCTTACGCAGATTCCTAAAGAGCACTTTCTCCTTGGCTTCACGCACGAACTTGCTGATATGTGATGTAATTGTTTTTGTGTCTCTCATGTTTCTATTATATAGATTATTTATGCATTGTCAACAGGTCAGGTATGCTATTAATACATATCTCTCTATTTGTGTTACTAGCAGGCATCCGTGTGTAAGTTTGCATATATTGTTTTTACCATGCGTGTACGTGCTTCTGTGTGCGTTTAAAAGGTAGACTAGACGGGGTTTATAGTGTAGTATAATAACTGTGACGCCGCTTTAGCTCAGTTGGTAGAGCAACTGATTTGTAATCAGTAGGTCCGCGGTTCGAATCCGTGAAGCGGCACCACGTACACCAAACATGCCAATATTACCATTATCACCAAATAACTCAATGGTCTTGCATGTGACGGTGTGTTTGGGGGATTGGTGAAGTGGGATCACGCATCCATGGCATGGATGAGTCAGGAGTTCGACTCTCCTATCCTCCACCAGGAGATAATGAATGAAATTTAGATTGGACTTCTCTGACGGGCATCACATCATCGTGCAACTGCACGAATGCATGAAACCATGGGCCGACCATGTCGAAAAGATATCTGGAAAATATCAATACAGTTTGAATTCAGAAACATCGGCCTTGCATGACAACAACTTCAGCGACGACGAATCAAGGAAAATAAAACACGTCTATGACGTATTACTCGACACAGCAAAGAAACTTGATCATGTACGTCCCATGGGCATCACACTGCCGGACACATTTTCACACGACCAAGACACTCTCAACCAACTACACCGTTATTATACCGACAGTGCAGTTTCTGTGGAAAAAGATTCCGAACTGTTTGATCTCGTTTCCAGAGTGAATTATTGTGTCCAT
>Ga0255751_10003008_pt1 | contig 15529 bp, 10 predicted proteins | sample 071ome_20_FD_179951 | JGI IMG/M metagenome (GOLD analysis project Ga0255751, IMG submission 179951) | Coastal salt marsh microbial communities from the Groves Creek Marsh, Skidaway Island, Georgia - 071412BT metaG (version 2) | ecosystem: Environmental > Aquatic > Marine > Intertidal zone >...
TAATTTCTTCTGGTTTGTGTCTTTTTTGCTTCATTGTGAGTTGTTTTGTTTATTCAAAACTTCTCACTCGCTTTGGGCCAGTTTTTCAGGCGGCGGCCACTGCGAATGGAATGACTCTTTAAAACATCTACGGAATGTTGATCAAAAATTCGAAAAGAAGTCCCATCAAACCGGGCGATTCCATCAAACATACCAATCCAGAGGTAACCATCGGTAGATTGCGTTAAGGCCGTAATGGAATGCCGTGGAAGCCCCTCCTCAACACTCCAGTAATCGGCGGTGAACGACGATGGAGCAACCAAAGGCCTTTCATTCACCTCCCCAAACAAACCCGGAGAAAGCGGGAAAGCGAACAGGAACACAAAAGACCAAGAAATAATCTTCCTCAAAGAAAGGGAATTTCCTGGCTCACGATTACCAAATGACAATTTATCCTGTAGATAATCCTTCACAACTCACTCATCGCAGTTAAACACCAGCACAAGCGTTAGATATCCGCATACAATCTTTTTCAAGATCTTTCCCAAGGATTTCAAGGGTTTTCCCTTGGGAGTCTTGACCGCGTGGGAGTGTTGGGACAGAGTGCTGGGGTGTCTTTGATGGGGGAATTCCACGTCATTAAGACTGATTTAGCTAGATTTTTGTATTTGATTCATCATGACCAATCGCACGATTACTCTGGGGCATTCGCCTGATCCGGACGATGCCTTTATGTTTTACGCCCTGGCCAAGGATTTGATTCCGACCGGTGGGCTGGCCTTTGAACATATTCTGCAGGACATCCAAACGCTCAATGAACGCGCCACACGCGGCGAATTGGATGTGAGCGCCATCAGTATCCATGCCTACGCCTATGTCAGCGACAAGTATGCCCTGTTGCCAAGCGGAGCCAGCATGGGAGACGGATATGGCCCCATGCTCGTTGCAAAGCAACGCTTTACCAAAGAAGAAATTGCCAAGAGCACCATTGCCGTGCCGGGCGAAATGACCAGCGCTTTTCTGGCTTTGCAACTGTGGCTGGGGAAACCGGCTTCAGAGTTTAAATACAAGGTGGTTCCGTTTGATCAAATTTTCGACACGGTCAATCGTGGCGATGCGGATGTGGGATTGATCATTCATGAGGGTCAGTTGACGTATCAGGACCAGGGATTGCAGTTGTGCGAAGATCTGGGTGTTTGGTGGGGGCGTGAAAATGATGGTTTGCCCCTCCCGCTTGGCGGCAATGTCATCCACAAACGTTTCGCACCCGAGGATCGCAAGTCTATTTCCGATCTTTTGACCCGCAGCATTCAGTTCAGTCTGGACCATCGACCGGAGGCTGTGGCTCACGCTTTGCAGTATGCTAGGGATATGGGGATGGATCTGGCGGATCAATTCGTGGGTATGTATGTCAACGACTGGACCTTGGATTACGGCGAAAAAGGGCGGGAAACCATCCGAAGGTTCCTTGGTCGTGCGTTTGAAATGGGCTTGATCCCGCATCGCCAGGAACTGGAATTTGTGGAATAAGACTCGCAGGCACAGGTCTGAAGCAGCCAGCCAGTGTTCACGCATGCAGCTTCCAGGCGGGGCCATTCGGATTTCCTCCGGTTTCTTTTGATCAGATTTCGCCGTAAGCCGGTCGAAACAAACGATCGAGCCCTGGTGTATATCCTGGTATTCCCTTTTCGGATCACCAAAAGAAAGGTTGCATCTGCGGTCGGTTCGGATTGGAATGATGTTGCTTATGGCTGGCCCTTTGATTCAGAACGATTTGCTGAGAAGGCTGGAGCAGTTGGAACTGCTCGCCCGCCGGCGTGTTCGCAGTTCACTCAAGGGCGAACGCCGCAGCAAAGCGCGCGGCCAGTCGGTGGAATTCGCCGATCACCGCAATTATGTCGCCGGTGACGACCTGCGTTATCTCGACTGGAACCTTTTTGGCCGTCTGGATCGCCTGTTTCTAAAGCTCTATGAGGAAGAACGAGAACTGCCCCTCTCCATTTTCCTGGACGCCAGCGAATCCATGACCTTTGGCAAACCGGTCAAATTTGACTTTGCCCGCCAGGTGGCCGCAGCGATGGGATATGTTGCTCTTTGTGGATTTGATCGCGTGACGGTCGATGTATTCCCCGAGAACACGGAAGAAACCGCGATCCGCCAATCCCTTCGACGTGTTCGCGGCAAAAAATCGGCGCTCCAATTCTTCCGCAACCTGGGACAACTCAATGCGGGGGGAGACTGCCGTCTCAACGAGGCCCTCAAAAAAGGTGCGCTCCAGGCCAAACAAAGCGGCGTGGCCATTGTGATCAGCGACTTCATGGATCCGGAGGGTTATGAGGAGGGATTAAGAGCCTTGCTGGGACGTGGATTCCAGGTCCAGGTCCTGATGGTTCTGGCCCGCGAAGAACTCGAACCCAGCGTTTACGGAGATTTGAAAGTGGTGGACTCCGAAAATAGTTCCACCCAGGAGGTGACCTTTGGGAAATACCGCCTCAAGGCCTATCAAAAAACCGTCAACGCCTACCTCGAACAGTTCAAGAATTTCTGCCGCATGCGGGGCATTGGATTCAACCTGACGCCCAGCGACAGCGATCTGGATCAACTGCTGTTGACCGACCTGCGAAAGGCCATGCTCTGGAAGTAACACACGACCGATATGAATTTTCTGAACACAAGCGCTTTCTGGTTCGCCCTCGCCCTTCCGGTGGTGGTGGTGTTTTACCTGCTCAAACGCAAACGCAAGGTGCAGGTTGTGGCCAGTTCGATGCTTTGGAAAAAATTTCTGGCGGAAACCCAGGCAAGCGCCCCCTTTCAACGCCTGCGTCATCATTGGCTGCTCATATTCCAGCTCCTGATGCTGGCTTTGGCAGTCATTGCATTGGGAAGACCTTTCTTTGCGGGGGAAGTTTCCAAAGGCGGTTTGCTCGTTGTCATCATGGACACATCGGCATCCATGCAGTCCGTGGACGTCTCTCCTTCCCGCATGGATGTGGCCAAACAAAATGCCAAGGACCTGATCGACACCCTGGGAAACAGTGATCAAATGATGATCCTGGCCGCGGGACGTCAAACTCAGGTGCTGCAATCAGCCACCTCGGAGAAAAATGCCTTAAAGCGGGCCATCGACACCATCCAGGTGTCCGACACCAGCACCTACCTGCTGGACGCCTTCAAACTCGCCCAAACCCTGACCAAGAATCAAGAATACGCCGAAGTGCATCTATTCAGTGACGGGGCGGCGTCAGATCTGAATGAATTTGAACCCGAGGATCTGAACGTTCACTATCACCCCATCGGCTCGCGCGGCCACAATGTCGGCATCGTCTCAATGGATGTCCGCCCGAATCCCGACGATGCCTCCACACGAGCCATCTTCGCGGGTATCGTTAATTATTCCACCAACCGACAGGACGTCATCGTGGAACTCAAATGGAAAGATCAGGTCATTGAAGCACGTCCCTTGGCTCTGGAACCCGGATCCACCGACTCACAGGCCTTTATCGCGCCTCAGGAAGAAAACGGCATCTTCACACTGCAACTTAACGCCGAGGATGACCTGAGCGTTGACAACCAGGCATCCGTGGTCAGCCTGCTGCCCAAACCGGTTCGCACCCTTTTGGTGACACGAGGCAATCGTTTCCTGGAAAAAGCATTGAATGCCACCCGCAACATTGAACTCGCCGTGGCCGATCAATACACCGAATCCTCTCCCGAAGCGGACCTCGTCGTGCTGGATGATGTCATTCCCCTGACCTGGCCTGCGGGCAATGTCCTGGCAATTCATGTGACCTCCACCAACTGGTTTCCGGAAGTCAGTGCGGTGGAATCCCCCATCATCGTCGACTGGAAAGCCGCTCACCCCATGATGCGCTTTGTTCAATTGGATGATGTGCAAATCGCCGAATCCCTGGGAGTCAAAACTCCGGACTGGGCGATGTCTGTCGTTGAATCCACAACCACTCCCCTGATCCTGGCCGGCGAACCGGATGGACGCCGCGCGGTGTGGGTTGGTTTTGACACCTTGCAATCCACCTGGCCCCTTCGCGTCTCCTTCCCCATTTTTATTGCCAATGCCGTCGCCTGGCTGAATCCATCCACCGCCCAGGCCGCCATGGTCAACGTCCGAACCGGCGATGCTCTGGTCGCAACGATTGACGAAGAAGAAAGCGCCGGGATCTTGAAGATGGAACTCCCCAATGGTGAGTCGGCCGATCTGGAAACCGTGCCGGATTCCAGTCAGGTCGTTTTTGGCGATACTTCCAAGCAAGGGGTCTATCGATTGTTAAACGGAACCAACGAAGTGTGGTTCGCCTCCAATTTGATCGATCCTTCGGAGAGCGACAACGGCCCGAGAACGGAACTCAACCTGGGTGGATTCAACCAGACAGCCCTGGAAGGCCAACAACGGGCCAACCTGGAAATGTGGCGGTGGCTGTTGTTCGCAGCTTTATGTGTATTGATGTTTGAATGGTGGTATTACCACAAGCGAACGGCTTGATGTGATACGCTTTCCTGACATTCAAAAACCAAGGCAACACGATCAGGTCACACCCTGGTTGGTGTTTGGCTTTTTGGTTTTGGCGCTCATCCTTGGCGGAGCCGGGTGCGGTGATTCCTCCCAACTTGAAGAAACCACACGCAGCCTCGTCATTTATACGTCCCAGGATCGCGTGTATGCCGAGCCCATTTTCCAACAGTTCACCGAAGAAACAGGCATCGAAATCAAAGCTCAATTCGACAATGAATCCGCCAAGACCATGGGGCTCGCCAAACGCATCCTGGCGGAACAAGTGAACCCGGTCTGCGATGTTTTCTGGAGCAACGAATCCCTCGCCGTTCGCAAACTCGCCCAAGCAGGCGCTGTGCAGGGATTCGAGGAACTCGGTTACCGCATGCGAGTCCTGATCATCAATACGAACCTTGTCTCCACCGACGACGCGCCTGCATCGCTCAAGGATTTAACGCTTCCGAAATGGAAAGGCAAAACCGTCATGGCCTACCCCGTGTTTGGCACCACGGCCACTCACATGCTGGCTTTGAGGGAGGAATGGGGACCGGACGTTTGGGAACCATGGTGTGAAGGCCTGATTGAGAATGAAATGAAAATCGTGGATGGAAATTCCATGGTGGTTCGACTGGTGGGAGCCGGCGAAGCCGCAGTGGGATTGACCGATTCCGACGATTTGGCGGTCGGACTCTCCAAAGGACTGCCACTGCTATCCGTCCCTTTGAAAAACGAACTCTGTGCCATCCCCAACACCATGGGAATGGTCACTGGCGCGCCGCATCCAACCGAAGCCATGACGTTCCTGAGATACGTCCAATCCAATGATGTGTTATCCGACATGGTTGAAGGTTCCGCACTGGTCAGTTCGGAACCGCCTCCCAATGACGACTCCTTGCTTTACATTTTCTGGCCGGAAATCATGACAGAGGAAAAGGATAGTTTTAACTGGATGCGGGAAACGTTCATTCGCTGATATGTCCCTTCACCTGCTCACTCAAACGATGATCCTGATCGCCGCCGTCTGCGTGGTGAGCATGGTCATGGGATGCGTGACCGCGCTGGGGGCCTGGCTGGCATCCAGACCTGTCCGAAACACCATCGAGGCAGGAGCCATTCTCAATCTGGTGCTGCCACAGTTCCTGTTTCTGACTTTCTGGATGGGATTGTTTGGCGAGGCCGGATCGCTGCGTCCCTGGCTGGATTGGAATCTCTACAGCATGAGCGGCGCTGTCTGGATGTGCGCCTTTCTCTACTGGCCCATTCCCTTCCTGTGCGCCTTGGGCACACTTGAACGGATGCACCCCCACCTGTTCGAAGTCGAACCCGAACTGCGAAACTTCCAACTCTGCCGTCACCTCCTCTGGCCGGCGGCGCGTCCAGCCCTGATGGGTGGCATGTTTGTGGTGGCAATCCTGACCTTGAATCAATTCAACGTCCCGTCCCTCCTTCAGGTCAAAACCTGGACATCCGATCTGTTCGTCACCTTCAGCGCCACACTGGAATGGCAGGAGATTCAATCCAGCATCCTTTGGCTTGTGGCGTGTTCTTGGGTGGTGCTATTTTTCCTGAAGACCGATTCCATCCGCTGGCCTTTTGCGCGAAAGGATCAACAAAGGGTATCGCCCGAAAAGATTTTTGATCCGGTTTGGATTTGGGGGCTGAGGGGAACAACGGGATTTTGGTTCATAACCGCCACCATCCTCCCCTGCCTGGGACTGCTTTTTTCGAAGCAAACCTGGTCGGATCTTCAGCCGGCTTTTGCCGCAGGACAATCGGCCTTCAATCACAGCCTGTTGTTCAGCGCCCTGACGGCAAGCTTTGCTCTCATCCTGGGGGGACTGCTCCATCGATGGAGAGGGGCAAAATTGCTCTGGCTTTTGTTTCTTCTGCCCGGTTGTGTGTGGGGCGTGCTCTTTCTGAGCATGACACAACAGCCCTGGTTCCCGGTGAACAGCCCTCACCTTTCGATGACCATCCTCGCACTGACCTTGCGCTATACCGCATTGGGATGGCTCGGAGTGCAGTTGGCCAAGCAAATGCTGGATCGGGACCTGGTGGACGCCGGTCGACTTGAAGCGCCTTTCGGGATTCAACGAGCACGGATCCTTTACCTGCCCCAAATTGGATGGTTGCTGGGTGGAGCGTGGTATGTGGTCTTTCTCTTTACCCTTTGGGATGCGGACACCCTGCTCTTTGTGACGCCACCGGGAGCGGATACCCTGGCGTTGCGCATCTTCAATCTCCTGCATTACGGCCACAACAGTCAGGTGCACGCCATGACGTTGCTGTTGCTGATCATCGCCATCCTCCCCTGGGGCATGGCGAAAGGTTGGCAGTTTGCCAAAAGCTTCAGCAAATTCCGGAATCACGTTGCGGCGATGATTCTGGTGTGTTGTGCCGTTGGATGCTCAAAAACAAATCCAGTCGAATCCACGAATGAAGTGTCGATGGATTCCCGGATCTTTGAAAAGGCCATCGTTATCGGCACACAAGGCCGCAGCCCCGGCTTCTTCATCAAGCCAAGATCCCTGACAGTTGATCGCAATGATTTTTTGTATGTCGTCGACATGACCGGACGCGTGCAGAAGTTTGATTCGGACGGAAATTACATCCTCCAATGGCAAATGCCCGAATTGGAACGCGGCAAACCCAAGGGCATGTGTCTCGATGCCGATGGCAATATTGTCGTGGTGGAGCCCCACTATTCGCGCGTCAATCATTTCACTTCGGAAGGCGAATTGGTGCGGCAATGGGGCACCTATGGCAAAGAAGAAGGTTTATTGACCTTCCCCCGCGCCGCCGCGCTTCAATCAGACGGCAGCCTGGTGATCAGCGAATATCAGGCCGCCGAACGTGTCCAACGATTCAACACAGATGGATCCACCTGCCTGGGATCGACCGGCACCCTCGGTAACGAACCGGGGCAGTTCAATCGACCGGAAGGATTAATCTGTAATCCAGTCGATGACATTTTCGTAGCGGATTCCTGCAATCACCGGATTCAAGTGCTGGACGCGGAAGGAAACTGGAAGCGTTCCTTCGGCCAGGCTGGCCAGGGACAAGGGGAACTCAGTTATCCCTACGATCTGGAGATCGATGATGAGGGTCATCTCTTTGTTTGCGAATTCGGCAACAGCAGGTTACAGGTATTCAATCAACACGACGAAAGCATCGAAATATTGGGTGGCCCGGGGGATGCTCCGGGGCAACTGAACAATCCGTGGTCCATTGCACTGGATTCGAAAGGCGACCTTTATATTGCGGATGCGGCCAATCATCGGGTTCAAAAATGGGTTCGGCGACGTGATATGACGTTCAATCAGGCAACAGAAAAATGAATTTTCAGTTCACACATCCATGGTTCCTGGCATGCGCACTCGTAGCGTTGCCTTGGGTGGTGTACCTGGCTCGGCATTCCGATGTGCAAATCGGTCCATGGCGACGCTGGTCCGTGTTGGCCATTCGTCTGATCATCACCTTGGGCGTCATCCTGGCATTGGCGGGATTGCAATGGTTGAGGCCCTTGGAAGGGATGAACGTGATCTACCTGCTGGATCGTTCCGAAAGCATTCCCGCCACCCAGAAAGAAAACGCCGTTCAATACGTCCAACGCACGTTGGAACTCAAAGAGTCTGTCGACAAAGCGGGCGTGGTGGTGTTCGGCGGGGAAGCGGCGCTGGAGCTTCCAGTGCTGGAGCGGAACGAACTGCCCACCGTCCAATCGGTCATCGACGAATCCAGAACCGACATAGGAGCCGCCATTCGACTGGCCACCGCAGCTTTTCCGGAAACAGGACAAAAACGCATCGTGCTGCTGACCGACGGCAATGAAAACCTTGGGGATGCCCTGCCCGCTTTAAGAAGCTCGCTTCCGCTGGACGTCTCGTTGGATGTTTACCCCATGGGATCCCAGCGCGGTCAGGATGTGTCGGTGCAACGCATTGGGGTGCCAACTTTGCTGAAAGAAGGAACCGCTTTTGATGCCAAGATTTTCGCCACCGCCGATCAGCCCGAGGACGCCACGCTCAGGCTGTTTATCAATGATCAATTGATCGGCGAAGAACCTGTCACACTGGAAGCAGGCAAGAATCTGTTCGCGGTACCACAGATGCTGACGGAACCCGGGTTTTACACCTACGACGTGCAATTGGTTTCGGAAGGCGACTCCGTGGCGCAGAACAACCGGGCCATCGGATTCACCACCGTGCAGGGCGATCCCAGACTCCTGCTCGTTTCCGAAAACATGACGGCGGACGCCAACCTGATCGCCGCTCTGGAAAGCTCACAAATCCAAGTCATCACCCGTCCCCCTTCCGGATTACCCCAGACACTTCCCGAACTGCAGAGCTACGATGCCATTTTCCTGAGCAATGTCGCTGCGGGAGATTTCAGCATGGACCAGATGCGCCTGCTTCAGAGTGCGGTGCGAGATTTCGGAGTGGGACTGGTCTGCATCGGGGGCGATCAATCCCTGGCCGCCGGAGGTTATCGAGGCACGCCACTGGAAACCACCTTGCCGCTGGACATGGAACTCAGCAGTAAAAAAGTCCTCCCCAACGGAGCCCTGGTCATGGTCATGCACGGCATGGAATTCCCAGGCGGAAATCAGATCGCACGGCAGGTCGCGGTCGGTGTCATGAATACCATGGCTCCACAGGACGAACTGGGCATTGTTCTTTGGGATGGCTCTGAAAAATGGCTGTTCCCTCTGACACCAGTCCGTGACAAAATGGAAATGGGCCGACAGATCATGGGCATGAATCAGGGAGATTTGCCGAGCTTTCAGGGCGTCGTGGAGCAAGGCTACGATGCCTTAAAAAAATCCAGCGCCCATATCAAGCACATGATCATTTTCAGCGATGGCGATCCAGGAGCGCCCAGTCAGGCACTGATGCAGAACATGGTTGCGGACAAGATCACAGTCAGCACCATTCTCATTGCCGGACATGCGGGACCGGACACCATGAAATGGATCGCCCAGAACGGCAATGGACGTTTTTACGAAGTGCAGAATCCGGGCAATCTTCCGCAAATCTTCATGAAGGAATCATCAGTGATTCTCAAAAGCGCCATCATCGAACACCCGTTCAAACCCGAAATGACTGCCTCGACCGAACCCATTCGCGGTATTTCCGGAGATGCCATCCCCCAACTGCTGGGCTACGTGGGCAGTTCCGCCAAACCCCGCGCCGAAGTCCCCCTGGTCAGCGATCAGGGAGATCCCATTTTTGCTCACTGGCAGTATGGACTGGGCCGGGCCGCCGCCTTCACCTCCGATGCCCGACCCAAATGGGCCAATGAGTGGATGGGATGGAGTCAATACCGACAATTCTGGACCCAAATTGCGCGCTGGAGCCTGAGACGGGTTGAAAACAGTGATTTCACCACGGAAGTTTCGGTGGACAAAGGTGTGGGATCGATCAGCGTGGAAGCGATTGATGCGGAAGGACAGTTTAGAAACTTCCTCGATCTGCGCGCGAAAGTCGTGAGCCCGACCGGCGAATCACAGGATGTAAGACTGGAACAAACTTCGCCGGGCCGATACGAAGCAAAATTCCCAGCCAAAGAAATCGGCGCCTACACCGTGAACCTCAGCGAGTATGAAGCAGGCGAGATCAAAGGCATGCAAGTAGTGGGAGCCAGCGTCAATTTTTCACCCGAATACCTGAGCAGCGAAACCAACACCCACCTCCTCGCCCGCATGACCGATGAAGCTCAGGGATTGATGATTGATCCCGAGAATCCTCTGGACAATCCCTACTCCCGCGACCGAAAGCGAACCTTCCAGGCCAGGGACTTGTGGCCTTATCTATTGATGGCGGCCATCCTGCTCTTCCCATTGGACGTCGGCATTCGGCGCATCCAGCTCGAACAGGAAGAACTATATCAGGCCTGGATGTGGATACGTCGGAACATTCTGTTCATGCGTTCCAAACATCAGCAGACCAAGCATGATGAAGCCATGGAAGCTCTGTTGAAGCGCAAGGAAGCGGTCCGCTCAAAACAATCCAACCGAACCGCCCCAACGCCTCGCAGCGATCTTTTTGCCCCCGAAAAAGAAGACGCTGAACCAGCGGACATCTTCTTTCAACCCAATACGCAGGATTCCACCAAGACGCCATCGGGTCAGAAGCCGGAACCTGACAAGGCCCCGGGTGAAGATGAAGGCAATGAGGGGGATGGTTCCATGGCCAGCCGCTTATTGGCTGCCAAGCGGAAAAACATCAAAAAACCCAAACCATAAGCCCCCTCTCTGCACTGAAATAGAGGAAAAAGGTGGCTTCCAGATGGAATCTTGGACTTCACAAAGAAAATCATTGCCTCATAAGGCGTAAATATGGCTTGATTCCTGCGGTCAATTGGCGAAGCTGTTGAGCTTTGTTAGATGGTGGCCATCTGAAATATGGCAAGATGATGACGGATCCAAATGCTTGCAGGGCAACAGTTCTGTATACCGGACGCGTCCAGGGAGTGGGTTTCCGATACTCGGTAAAATCGCTGGCTCCGGGTTTTGACGCCACTGGAACAGTCCGTAATTTACCAAATGGTCAGGTTGAACTGGTCATGGAAGGTGAAAAGGAAGAACTGGAAGCGTTCATGCAGGCAGTGAGAGATTCGGGGCTTGGCCCCATGATTCGGGACGAATCATGCCATTGGTCAGAGGCGACCGGTGAACTCAGAGGGTTTGAGATCACACGATAAATTGATTTTATTGGGACAAAACAGGTAATGAAATACGCGATCATCGCAGACATCCACGGGAATTTGGAAGCGTTCCAAACGGTATTAAAAGATGCCGAGGCGAATGAATGTACACATTACGCCTGCTTGGGCGACGTCGTAGGCTATAATGCCAATCCCAAGGAATGCCTGGACATTGTCCGGGAGATGGGCATGCCATGCGTCAAAGGCAACCATGATGAATATTGCTCCATGGAGGGGGATCTCGAAGGATTCAACCCCCACGCCAAAGCCGCCATCGAGTGGACCCAGGACAAACTCACTGAAGATGACCGCACCTGGTTGCGCGAACTGAAATATTTCCGACTTGTCGCCAACTTTTCCATCGTCCACGCGACCCTCGATGCCCCCGAACGCTGGGGTTACGTTTTCAACAAACTCGAAGCCGCTTCCAGTTTCACCTACCAAAATACCAAGGTGTGTTTCTTCGGCCACACCCATGTGCCCGTTGCCTTCGTCCGCGACACCACCATCCGTGGCGGCACCTATTCCAAATTCAAGGTCGAACCCGGTAAAAAGTATTTCGTCAATGTGGGCAGTGTCGGCCAGTCACGTGATGGAGTCCCCAAGGCCACCTACGTGATCTTCGACCTCAAAGAAAGCACCATCGAACTCCGCCGTCTGGACTACGACATGGAAACCACCATGCGCAAAATCCGCGAAGCCGGACTCCCGGAACGTTTGGCGGAACGACTTCCTTTGGGAAGATAAACGAGCACATCCACCCTGCTCACCTGCATTAACACTCAGGAGCACTCCCCGAGATGCCTCCGAAGCATGGTATTTAATGCCGCTGGGTCTTGCACTGTCACCAGCCGACCATTCACTTCGATCCAACCTTCCTGACGGAACTTTGACAAGGTCCGGGACAATGTCTCGGCCACCGTTCCCAATTCAGCCGCGAGCACGCGCTTGGTCACTTTGATGTCTATTTCCACGGCTTGATGAGAAGAAATGTCCGGACATCGATTGAGAAACCAGTTGGCCAGTCGTGACTCGACATCTTTTAGCGTCAGATCTTCGATTTGCTGAACCAGTTCCCTCAAATGAGCGCTCATGGAAGTGAGCATGCGCAATGACATTTCAGGTTTCGTCTTCAGCAACTCCAGGAATCCCGCTCGTTGAACGAATAGCACCGTGGTGGCAACCACCGCTCGGGCATCGGCGGGATAACCATTCGCCATCGTCAGGGCACATTCCGCAAACGATTCCCCGGGACGCACCATATGGATCACCTGCTCCCGCCCCCCGGAGTGCACGCGATGCAGGTTGATAGCTCCGGATTGAACAATGTAAAAACCCAGACAAGGTTCATCGGCGTGAAACAAGTATTCCCCTTTGCCGATTTTCTTGGGAACAACAAAATCAAGCACATGCTCCAATTCACCTTCCGACAAACCCGCAAAAAGGGAGCTACGAGAAAGTGTTTTCAGAATCGACGCCGACTGCTTGCTTGGTAATTGTCCCCGCATCACACGAATCATAGTCACCTCCCACACTGATTTGAAATCTTTTCCTCACACCAACAAAACTCTCTGAAACAGCCGTCAACCCACCTAAACCTTGACCCCGATCAAGGTTTTCAAAGCAGTTTTTCAATATTCTAATGCTACTCGTTTCAGATAATCACTAAACCTTATGAACCCGATTTCATCTACTGGTGGTCCTTCGCCCCGTGCAGTTCTTCGCACGGGTTGGGCTTCGTTGCTTGCGCGTTTTTGTTTTGGTCTGTTGGTGTTCGAATTGATCACCGGCCTGGCCATCACGTTCGCCGGATTTAACGCAGCCATCCAGTGGAGCGTGATCGTCCACACTGTCGCGGGATTGATCATGATTCTGCCGACATCGGTCTATTGCCTCAAGCACTGGCAGGACTACCGACGCTACGGCATGTCCCAAGTTGTGCTGCTGGGTTGGGTGGCTTTGTGGGGATTGCTGGTGTGCCTGGTATCCGGGTGCGTCCTGACCTGGCAAGGATTGTTTGGAATCAAGACAACGGAAGTATGGAGATCGGTTCACTTCTATTCCACTCTAGCCTCCGCGATCGGTATTGTGCCTCATGTCTTGATCAGTTTCTTCCGTGTGCTCCAGGGAAATGCATCCAAGCCCGCCAAACAGTTTGTGCTGGCAACCGTGCTCTGCAACGTTTCCGGATTGATTCTGATCGGCGCCCTGACAGTTTCCTACTCGGGCGTCCCCTACGTCAATCAATTGCCCGAAGATTACAGTTATCTATACGGAAAAGAACGCCCCTTTGCCCCGAGCCTTGCCACCACAGATACAGGAGGAGCCTTTGATGCACGTACTTTTGACGGCCCTCAAAGCTGTGGCACGGCCGGATGCCACGAACAGATCCTCAAGGAGTGGCAACCGAGCGCCCATCGATACGCAGCCATGGACCCCATTTTCCAAGGCATCCAAAAAGTCATGGCCGATCAAAATGGCCCCGAATCCACCCGATATTGCGGAGGGTGCCACGATCCGATTTCACTGTTCTCCGGTTCCAAGAATATTTTCACCGACAATCTGACCGGATCCCATGGTTATGACGAAGGCATCTCCTGCCTGGCATGCCACGCCATCCGTGAAACAGACATCAAGGGAAACGCCAATTACGTGGTTACCCAGCCAAACGAATACCTTTGGCAGTGGCAAACCGAGGGACTCGGACGGGTCGCCCGTGATTTTCTCATTCGATCCTATCCCCACGAACACAATCAACTCAGCAAACGCGCCTTCAAACAGGCTGAATATTGTGCAGCCTGTCACAAACAGTTTATCGATCAGGAAGTCAATCGAGTCGGTTGGGTCCAACTGCAGAATCAATATGACAACTGGGCCGCATCCCATTGGAATGTGAAGGGTGATCCATCCAAAACGGTGGAATGTCGTGAATGCCACATGCCACTGGTGGATTCAACGGATCCCGCGGCGGGAGATCCACTGGATTACAACCGCGATCCCTCCGACCGCAAACACCGCAGTCACCGCTTCCTCGCATCGAACCAACTCATTCCGCAAATGAAACAACTCGAAGGGTGGGAAGAGCACACCCGACTGACCGAACAATGGATGGGCGGCAAAATCGAAATCCCCGAAATCGCCGACAAATGGCGCAATGGCCCTATTGTCAAAGTTTCCCTACAAGCGCCCGATGAGGTTCAAGAAGGCGAAGACCTGCCCCTGCGCGTGGTCATGACCTCAAACAAAGTGGGGCATGACTTCCCTACCGGACCTCTGGATATCATTCAAAGCTGGCTGGAAGTCACGGTCACCAATGAAGTGGGAGAACTGGTATTTGCATCCGGACGACGGGATGAAAAAAACTTCATCGAGCCCGGCAGCTTTCTGTTCAAAGCCGAGCCCGTGGATCAATACGGCAACCTCATCGACCGGCACAATCTTTGGGAAATGGTGGGCGTTCGTTTCCGGCGTGCACTGTTTCCGGGATATTCCGATACGGCACAATTCTCCATACCATGCACCGGAGGTCTGGCGGACAAACCGAAGGATGGTGATTGGAAAGAGGAACAAACCGTTACGTCCCCCAACATGAAAGGAGGCGATTACACGGTCACCGCCAAATTGCTTTACCGAAAAGTGGATCAGTTTTTGCTCAACTTCCTTTTTGGAGAAACCAACACCGTTACATCTCCGGTGGCCCTCATCGACAGCGCTGAAATAAAAATCAAGGTAAAACCAAACTCGGACACCTCACTCAATCCCCCTGCACCCACGCCGACAGATCGGCTCGTTTCGCTGGAATAAACAAACCACACATGACCCAACCAACCTTGACGCCCCGGCAACGCAAACTGCGAGGCACCGCCACCATACTGGCTTGGCTGGCCGGGCTCGTCGTGCTCTTCATCCTTGTCACGCACTATCGCAACCGGCCTTCGCCCTATGATCCGGAGGAAGAAAGCGAAGTGATCACCAGCAACCTGCGGCTCAATCTTCCCCAAGCAGCGCCCGATCCGATATTTGAAGACATCACCGAACAAGCAGGTTTGTCCGGATTCCGTACCTTTCAGGGACCGCGCACATCTCAACTTCCCGAAGACATGGGAGGCGGGGCGGCATTTGGTGATTTCGACAACGATGGGGACGATGACCTGTTCCTGGTTTCAGCCGGAGGTCACCTGAACCTCCCAACCAACGAGCTCCCCCCAAGTCAACTCTATCGTAATCGGGGTGACGGAACTTTCGATAACGTCTCCACATTCCCCGAACTACGCATCCGTGGCATGGGAGCCGCGTGGGGTGATTACGACGGGGATGGTTTCATCGATCTTGTCGTCA
>Ga0255751_10003024_pt1 | contig 15476 bp, 9 predicted proteins | sample 071ome_20_FD_179951 | JGI IMG/M metagenome (GOLD analysis project Ga0255751, IMG submission 179951) | Coastal salt marsh microbial communities from the Groves Creek Marsh, Skidaway Island, Georgia - 071412BT metaG (version 2) | ecosystem: Environmental > Aquatic > Marine > Intertidal zone > Salt...
GGCGGCGGGGGTGTGGGTTCGACCGATCGTTGTGGGATGTGGGAGCGCATCGCGGGGTGTTCTCGTTTTTGTGACTGACGACGGATTCGCTCGCTTTTCGGAACGCTCGCAGAAGCTTCAAGAGGCTTTCAGCACGGTGGAGGGCGCGAAGAAGCTCGTCTCCATGAAGGCTTTTAGCAAGTTTGAAAATACGACCGAGGCGCTCGCCGCGGCGGCGACTCTGGTCGATTCCAAGGTTGGTAAGAGCCTTAAGAAGTTCTTGTCCAAACACGCCGAGGGAGAAACGCTCGCGGTGGCGGATTCCAAGCTCGGCGCCGCCATCAAGGAAAAGCTGGGTATCAATTGCGTCGCCGACGGCGGGGTTATGGAGCTCATGCGAGGCGTGCGTTACCAACTCAACGAACTCATCGGTGGGTTGACGGATGCAGACATTGCGCCGATGGCGCTCGGTCTGTCGCACTCTTTGTCGAGGTATAAGCTCAAGTTTTCCCCGGATAAGGTGGACACGATGGTGATTCAAGCCATCGGTTTGCTCGACGAGCTCGACAAGGAACTCAACACGTACTCGATGCGCGTGCGGGAGTGGTACGGCTGGCACTTCCCCGAGCTCACGAAGATTATCGCGGATAACATGCAGTACGCCAAGTCTGCCAAGCTCATGGGAGACCGCGCTAACGCTGCGGGGATTGATTTCTCCGGCATTCTCGATGAAGATGTCGAGCAAGAAGTCAAGGATGCCGCCATCATCTCCATGGGTACCGAGATTTCTGAAGAGGATTTGAGCAACATCAAGCAGCTCGCCGATCAAGTCATCTCTCTCAGTGAGTACCGCGCGCAGTTGTACGACTACCTCAAGGCTCGTATGAACGCGATCGCGCCCAACTTGACGGTGCTCGTCGGCGAACTTGTCGGCGCGCGTCTCATTTCTCACGCCGGTTCCTTGATGAACCTCGCCAAGCACCCGGCGTCCACCGTCCAAATCTTGGGCGCCGAAAAGGCGCTCTTCCGAGCGTTGAAGACCAAGCACGAAACACCCAAGTACGGTTTGATCTACCACGCCTCGCTCATTGGCCAAGCAGCGCCCAAGTTTAAGGGGAAGATTTCTCGCGTCTTGGCTGCCAAGTGTGCCCTCTCCATTCGCGTCGACGCCCTCGGCGAGTCTTCTGAAGCGACGATTGGCGTTGATGCGCGCGAAAAGGTGGAAGCTCGCCTCAGACAGCTCGAAGGCAAGACTTTGGGCGAAGCGAGCGGGGTGAAGAAGATGTCTGGCGATATTAAGAAGCATGACAAGGATCGCAACGCTGACGCTCCGGCGCTCCTCACCGCTCCGCGCTCTTACAACCCGGACAAGGATGCCACCAAGAAGGAGAAGAAGGAAAAGAAGGAAAAGAAGGAAAAGAAGGAGAAACGCAAGGCGGAGGGCGATGAAAAGGCGTCGAAGAAGGCGAAGAAGTGATAGGACCGAGTACGAACTTCTCGTGAAGAAATTCATTCGGTTATTTTTTCCCTTCACCTAGCCGCCGACTTTTGTATCTGTAGACGAAATATTTTAGAAGACTCGAATGTCAAAACAACATCAGAATAAATGAAAAATAATGATTGATTGCAGCCTTTGGGCGAGCGATTCGTTTCTTTTTGTTACAACAACATCATTCAGAAGCGGCGTAAGTCAACCATTGCGTGGCGATGTATTTTTCACCGGAGAAAACTCTTTCTCCGGAGTGAATCGAACGCGAGTCCTCCTTACCATCGCGCACGTTCCAGAAGATGACTGCCCGTCCAAGTTTCGGGTGTACTCGTACACCGAGCCGTTGCGAGTCGCCGCCGCCCGGATCGATCGACGCTCGATGCAGAGCCTTGGGAAAGCACGTTGCGCCGCCAGATTCTGGTTGGAGCAGGTACACCATCGCCGTCACGCTTCTGGACAAGTTCGAGGCGCGATTGTCAAAGTGAGCCGTGTAATACTGACCCGCGTCGTATCGTACAACTTGAAGCGGCTCATGCACGTTCAAGTTGATGGACCGCTTCTCGGAGATAATTGGCGAGCGTAGTACGGACATGATCCGACGCTCCACGCGACGCACGACGGCGTCAGAAGCCGAAGCGCCGGTGAGAAAAGTCGACGAGCTCGTCCTCCCTTCAGAAAGCTTCCCATCCGTCACTCGCGAACGCTTTAACCCCTCTCTTTCCGCGAGATTTATTAGGTGCCGACATTCACTCGGCGTCAGAAAGTCATCGAGAACAAACATGCACGGAGCGTCCGAAACGTACTGAATCATCGAAGGAAGCGTCGGCTTGCAATCGACCTCGCTATACGTCGGCGAGATCTCGTGAAACGTCAACTCAAAAGTAAACTCATCCACAAACACGTTATCATCGCACGCAAACATATCCAAGACGCCCCAGGTATCGCCCGCGTTCGCGAACCTCTTCGCCCCAAAGTACGTCTCGAATCGCGTGTCGCTCGAGATGACCAAGCTCATCGAAAACGCGCACATCAACGCCTCGACGTTCCCATCCATCTCACACCGTTCGAGAAACACCGACACCGCACCCTTCCTCGCGACAGTATTCATCCTCCACGTCGCGCGCGCGCCCCCGCGTTTATCGACGCGAGCGACAAAGATTCTCGAAGACGCGACTCGACGAGCAGTCAACTCGTCGCGTCGAATCGTCCATCGCACAGCGTCTTCCCGTCCATCCATCCCCGCCATCGTCTCCCCGCACGCGCGCGATTCTTCATCGACGCATCTCTCCGGTGCGCGCTCGTCTTCGTCTTCGTCTTCGTCGTCGTCGCCACCGCGATTCGTCAGCACGTCCGCCATCGATCCCGCGCGTCTATCGGCATCGCTACGCACTTCGTAACCGACTTTAGGCGCATCGACGCCATCATCATCGTCCTCGTTCCCGCTTCCGTACGTCGACGTTCGCATCAACGACCCGCGTCGCCGACCCCGCGTGGATGAAAATTTCACACCCATTTCTTTTGAACGTCTCCACCGTCTCGCTCGCGCGCGCGTCTCTGGCTCTCGGCGGCGCGCTCTGAAGACGCGCAGAGACTCTCGGGAGTCTCGGACGACGGTTCGAGTCGTCGCGCGATTCGCGCATCGCACGCCTCGCGCGTGTAACCGACGCGCGCGAAACCGACGCGCGGAGATGCGGATAATTTCCTCACACGTAAAACGCGATTTACACGCGCGAGGTCGACGTCGACGCGGCGACGGGCGACGTGGACACGAGATTGGAATCGCATCGCTCCGCATCGCGACACTGCGCGACGCGACCGTTTTTCCTGGATTTGGATTCCCCATCGGCCGCACCATGCCGCCGACGGTCATCGACGCGCCGACGGAGGCATCCTCGATCGACCGCGCGCTCGTAAACCTCGGTTTAACCACCGAGGATGCGCTCGAACGGACGCTCGCGGCGCTTTTACCGCGGGTGATTGAAGGATTATCGACGCCGCACGCGAGCAACGTGCCCAAGTATCTCACGCTTTTGAAACACGTCAACGCGCGGGTGAACGCGAGGAAAGAGTTGAAGTTACCGCTGGAAGCTATCGTGGATGTGTATGCGTCGGCAACTCACGCCATGGTGCGGAACTTCGCGCTGGTGTACGTGGAAAAGGCGTTTGAGAGGTCGGACGAGACGACGCGTGAGATTCAAGCGAGACGCTTGTTGAGTGGCGTAGCGAAACGATCGAGCGAACACGCGGATGTGTTGTGTCGATTGGCTTTCGAGGCGTTGGGGACGATGCGCGTCGGGGATTCGAGAGCGCAGTGTGGGTTTTTGGAGAACGATGCGGATAGAGGGGTGTTTTTGAGACGGGCGAGAGATTTTTTGGCGTATTCGCCAAACGCGACGGGCGCGACGGCGAAAACGGTGGCGAACCCGTTGGAGATGCGGTTGAGAGCGCTCGCAGGGGCGTCGATCGGGGTCGAAGGTGCGGCATCGGCGGCGCTCATGGAGGCGGCGAATCGGCAGGGAGAATTGCGAGCAGAGGCGCCTACCGTGCCTACGCTCGCTGCGCCGCCGATGCTGAGTCCAAACGCCGTGGAACGAATCCTGGGTAAGGGTAAACCGAAACCTGAGCCCGCGGTGCTCGCTCGGCGCAAGCTCAAAGTGTTAGAGTTCATCGCGGGAGCGAGTGTGGAAGAGGTTGTGTCTAACGAAGCGGGCGAGTCTGAGTCTGCTGAGTCAGTCGACGCGGGCACTCGTAACCGTTTTCTTGTGAGCGGTTCAGAGATGCTCATCCATTGTCTCATAGCCTCATGTGATAGCGATCACGAAGTGGCAAAGAGAGGTGAAGAGTTGCTCAAGCGACGATGCACTTGGGAGACGAATAAGCCGATCGTAAACCTCGACGATGCGAAGACGACAGATGAGCTCTTTACGCTCTTCCTTGGCTCGTCTGAAGATGTTCCGATTCAGTCTCGCATCTTGCCGGCTTCACCAGCGGTGAAACTGAAAGTGATGACGCTCTTGTCCAGATCAATCGCCGCTGCTGATGCGTTTCCTAAGAATATCGAAACTGTGAAGATGTGCTTGTACGGAGAAGGATCGACTACTCGCCTCAAGGCGAGCGGTATGCAGTTTACGGTGTGGATGTTGACGCACGCCACCAGACAGGAGCTGACGCTTTTCGCGCCGTCTTTGATGAGTGGAATGATTGAAATATTAGACTCGCGAGCTGATGGGTCGAGCGAAGGGGATCAAACCGTCACTTTCGCTCAAGAGTCCCTCCGTGGATTCTGCTACCAAGCGCTTTCGCATCTCGCAGAGCGCGATAGATTGAGCGTAAATAGCGACGTGTTGCTTGCAGAGCGCATATTCGAAGCGTTGGACAAGGAGCCAGATGGTGTCAAATCGTACGTGCACGAGTCGGCAAGAGTTATTGTCAAAGCATATCGCGAGTCTCCTTCGACGTACGTGCAAACGAGGATGGAGGAACTCATACTCTCTGCTCTTGGCGATGTGAATAATAAAACGAAGCGTCTTGTCGGCGCGCAATGGGCGGTGGAAATGTTTCCATTCTCTCATGTACCGTCGAGATTTGCGAGTATCTTGACATCGGGTGACCCAAAGCACGAAATGCAAGTGCTCGGAAGAAGGGGCTTGCACCCTTCGACATCCCAAGAGTCGTCATCGCAAGCGAAGCTCACCATTGAAAAGTGGGATGGTTGCGACAGAGAAGTATCCACTAAGACTTGGGCAACCGAAGAGGAAATGTTCGAAGATCTGAGCTCTGACCACTACCGATACATGGAGTATGTCGCATTTTGTCGAGGAGACGTCCCGCACGTGCTGCAGCAATACCCACCGACGCGTTGCCTGATGCGTTACATGGGTGAGAAAATTCCAGCGCTGCGTTCTGATTCTCCCTTGCATGCGACGCTCCCTTTACCAGAAGATTCGATGCGCGCCGCGCTCGAACTGATCAACGCGTGTCTGAAGAGCGATTATAAAAAGGCTCGCACAGTCGAACCTGACATCGTGGAACTGTACATGCACTTCCTGAACAGATGTCTCGTCAAGGCATCTGGGCCTTCGCTCACGAGCGCCGCACTGAGTAGTCTCATCGACCTCTTGGACCGCGATCCAAAGCTTCTCTCGAACAAACAGGTGGCGGATGCAGTCATGATTCGTTTGCGCCACTTTGTGACGCACACCGACGTGAACACTCGCCGCAGGGCTGCCAAGCTTTGCGGCGTGCTCGTATCCTTTTTGAGCGAGGATGCGCGAGTGCCGTTCCTGGACGAGTTTCTCGGCATGTGTGAAAAGGTTGAGCGCGGGACGAGGCTTGAACATCAAGAAGGAGCGGTATGTGCGAGTGGTTACCTGATTGGCTCTGGAGTCATATCGAAAGCAGACGTAACCAGGGCGATCAAACTCTACATTGGAATGGCGAACAACGTTGGCAAGGGTCAAAGCGCCGAGGCCAATCTCGCGGGTATCGCTGCCGAAGCCATCGGTCACGCTTCTCTCAGGAATCTTTTGCCTTCTGAAATCATCGGCGATGCACTGGCCGCTCTTAGCACGGTGATGCAAAATACAGACCCGAACGTCGCAAAGCTTGCGGCGCGCGCCGCGGGGCACGTCATGCTCACCGACGTACGCGAGAGTACCACGTCGGTTTTATTGCCACGTATGCTCTCTCTCGCCGATTTGAAGAACGACGACGCCCAGTTTACCATTGGCGAGGCACTCACGTTCGCGTGGGGTCGATCGAACGTGGATCCAAACAAGATTCTCACGACTTCGTTCGTGTCGCTCAACGAGCAACTGAGGAAAGCAGCGTCAGGTGACGAAACGGATTCGATGGATACGGATATGGAACCCGCGTCTCGTATTGAATCGTACGACAAAGATGATGACGAACGTAAGCACGTGCACCAAGCTGCTTTGGACGCCATCTTCAATCAGTACATTTATAGCACCCGGCCGGAGCGCCGCTGTGCCGCGTGCGTGTGGTTACTTTCACTCGTCACGCACACGCAGAATCACCCGCGATTAACATCTATGCTTCAAGACATTCAAGAGGCATTCGGTTCACTCTTAGGGGATCAAAATGACTTAACGCAAGAGTTAGCTAGTCGCGGCATGAGCGTACTCTACGAGATGGGTGATGAGTCCCAGCGAAAGGAGCTTTTATCGGCGTTGATGGGAACTCTCAACGGCACGGCGCCGAAAAAGCGCAACATCAAACTTGATGGCAACGCTGAAGTCTTTGAGGAAGGCACCATTGCGATCGACGACAAAGCTCTACGTGCGGATGGCGATAAAGATTCGCTCACGACGTACCAAGAGTTGTGCAGCGTCGTCAACGACATCGGACAGCCTGATCTAATTTACAAGTTTATGGATTTGGCAAACCACCAACGCGCGCTAAACTCTTCGCGTGGTGCGGCGTTCGGTTTCGCATCTATCGCAAAACGCGCCGGTGAAGCGGTGAATCCTCACCTCGAAAAGTTAGTTCCAAAACTGTATCGTATGATGCACGATCCGAACCCGAAAATGCAAGAAGCGGTGAAGGGCATATGGATTGCGCTCGTCGACTCTCCAAAAGCGACGGTGGACAAGCACTTTGTCACCATCATGGACGAGCTCCTCCAAGAGTTTGGCAGCCGCTTGTGGCGATCGAGACAATCTAGCGTCAGCGCTCTCGGCGATATTTTGTCTGGGCGATCCTTTGCCGAAGTCGAGCCGTATCTCGAAAAGGTTTGGGATGTGTGCTTACGTAGCATCGACGACATCAAGGAGACGGTGCGCAACGCCGGTCAAATTCTCTGCAAGTCGACGAGATCCTTAACTCTTCGCCTGTGTGACGCGCATCACAGTGGGCCGAGCGATGTCAGTGGAACTATCAAGATAGTTTTACCCATCATGCTCGAAAAGGGATTGATGTCGACGGTGAAGGAGGTGCAAGCGCTCAGCATGGATGTCACAATGAAACTCGTAAAGTTTGCAGACGGAGCCGCCATTCGACCTCACATTGCGGACATCGTCAAGGCATTGCTCGAATCACTTTCTGGTATGGAAGACGTCCGCCTCAATTATATTGAACAACACGCCGCGTCGTTCGGGAAAGAGGCGAGCGATCGTCTTGAAGGTATGCGCTTGCGCGCGGCAAAGTCGAGCCCGATGGGAGAGACTCTCGACTTGCTCATGGCGCACATTGACGAGAGCGTCATGACTGAACTCGTGTCTACCATGAAGTCGGTTCTTCGAACGGGTGTTGGTCTCAACACGCGCGCTGGCGCTGGTCGTTTCCTGCAGCGAATGTGCATGCGCCGCGGCCGCTTGATTCGGCCGCATGCTGGCAAGTTGTTCTCCATGCTTCTCTCGTCTGCTACTACGGACGCGTCTGCCGCCGTGCGCGCGAGTTATATTTCCGCCATTGCAGCGATTGCAAAGTACGCCGAGGAACCTCGAGTAAACGAGCTCTCGTTGGAAATTGTACGGTTGTCCAAGAGTGAAGTCGAGCAAGAGCGCTCCATCGGCGCGCAACTTGCGCTCGAATTATCGCGAAACGCGCCAGACGCGTTGAGTCCTCAGAAAACGCTCGTGCTTCCGCTCGCTTTTGTCGGCGCCCACGATACGGAGGACGCAGGCAAGGGCAAATGGAGCGAGGTTTGGGAAGAAAACTCTGGAGGCGTTTCGGCCACGTTGCGTCTATACTTTGACGAAATACTTGAATTGGCGTACGAGTACTTGTCCGCAAAGCAGTGGCAACGCAAAAGACAGGCTGCGGAAGTTTTCACCACTGTGGCAAAGCGATCTCCAGATGTTCTCGGCGCGAAAGTGGTTGACATTACGACAAAGCTTTTGGCTGAGTTACCGGGACGTCTGTGGGATGGCAAGACAGCGCTGCTCGAAGCCGTTTCCGCTGCGGCCAGCGCCTGCCCAAAGCAAGTCGATGCCGACAAGATTATCGACGCGCTCATGGATGAGAGCAAAAGGCAAAAGACTGATTACAGAAAAGCAGCTTTGGATTCACTGGATGCAGTCCTCGTCGCGGTGTTCGCGGCCGAAGTCAATCTCAATGTCGCCCTCGTCGAAAAAGTTGTCGCCCTCGTCGAGGCGGTGCTGCAGACAAAGTCAGTCTCAGTAGACGACATTGACTCGGGTGTTGGCGCCGCAGGCTCTTTGGAGCGCATGGAAAACGCCAAGTATGAAGTCGAAAAGCGCATCAAAGCGTCTGGACTCGCGGCGACGGCGGCGATGACAGTTCTCGCAACAGTGCTCAATAGAACGCGCGAGCAAGAATGCGTACGCAACCTCGCACCGAGATGCGTATCGCTCTGTCTCGCGAGTTTGGACACCGATCTCACAAAGGATCGTCGTCGCCGAGGACTCCAATGCATCGTCGGTCTCATGCGCGCCCGTGGCGAGGCGCCCACTTTTGACACACTCTCGTTGCTCGATGCGACCACGTCTGCAGTGAAGGACACTTCTTCGTCAGCACTCCGAATGGACGCCATCGACGCTCTCGCTGCCTTGGCTGGAGTTTCAGAATTAAAAGCAAAAGTCAAATCTACGATCGAAGAAGCGTCATCCAACGATCAGTCTCCCGAAGTGAAAAGAGCTGCTGCTCGCGCGCTCGCCGAGCTCTCCGGCGGTTTGACTCCGATGAACTAGGCCATTGATTCTCCTATATTAGAATGCGCCCGGACGACGGGTGCGACGTAGATTTACCACTCAAGCGAATTGTAAAACGGTTTGTAAACACGGTTATTTAAGAAGAAGTCGCGACGCGAGTCGACTTTGACTAGAAATTTGAGTTTTTCAGCTACAACGTCTAATAATGAAAGGTTATACTTACTGCTACGAGCCGTGCGCACGTCGTTTCGTTTCCGCGCGCTCACTGGTTCGGGAGGACGAACGTGACGAGCGAAACGAAACCAATCAACAAGATGAGCGCGTTCCAAACGGCGCCCTGGACGCCCCACATGAACGTGTTGGCAACCATACCGCTGAGTTCGCGTTTTTCATCCTCGCTGAGGTTGGCGTTATCCACCATACTCGACGTCACCTTGCCCTCTCTGCCCGCCCAGAACTGCTCCTCCTCGGCTTTATCCTGCACATAGGACGCCAAGTCATCGAGGACGCTTTCGAGCTTGATAACCGTGTCGTAATCGTCCGGAACCTTGCCCTCGAGAGCGTCTTGGTAAAGCTGCAAAGCCTTGAGATCATTCCTCGACCCAGCGACGACACGTCGAATCGTCGGCATGCTCGTCTTCATCGCCTTAAGATCGTCCGTGAGCGTCTTTGCGCGACCGATGAGGGTCTCAGCGCTCGTCTCGGCGCGAACGACGACGGAGGAGCGCGATGGATGCACCCTCGACGGATAAGAAGAGCCTATGCCCCCACGGGAAAGCCGAACCGCCGCGCCGTTCTCGCGAACCGCCGCGCCGCGCGCGATGGTCGCCGTACTCATCGCAACGGACACCACTTTCTGTATTTGTCGTTCGCGTGCGTTCGTGCGCTCAATCGACCGCCGCGATCCTCGGCGCGCGACAACTTGTGGCTCCTCCAGTCACGCGTCGTCCGCCGTCAATGCGTCGGCATCTTCCAAAAAACGCCCCGACGCCCACCCGGCGTAATCACACTCCCACTCGATGCCGCCTTGGCGAACGTGGACGACGCACTCGCCCAAATTCGTCACGCCTCGACGCATCGAACACAACCGCTTGTCGCTCGCGTTGGCTCCTCGAGCGAACAACCGACCGAGCACGCCGCCATGCGTCACCGCGATGACCTTTTCTCCGTCGCCGTGCGCGCTCGCTATAAATTTAAAAAACTCTACCAATCTCGCGTCGCACTCCGCCGCGCTCTCACCGCCGCCGGGGATCTTCCCGCCGCTCTTCCAAGCGACGAACGCTTCCGGCGCGAGAGCGCGCAAATCCGCCCGCGGCAGCCCTTGCAGGTCGCCCAGGTGTCTCTCGCGCAATCGTGCGTCGAGTGAGACGTCGACGCCGAGTGCGTCGGCGATTCCTCGCGCCGTGTCGCGCGCGCGGGTGAGATCGCTCGAGTACACCGCGACGGCGTCACCGTGGATTCTCGCCACGACTGGTGCGGCTCGAGCAACCTGTGCGACGCCGTCGGCATCCAATGGCGTTTCGAGATCGAGTTGGCCCTGGATGCGGTGTTCGGCGTTGAATACGGATTGTCCGTGACGCACAAAGACGACGGTGGTGGACATGTCGCGCGCGTGTCGCGAGGTGTGGTGGCGAGCGGGAACAAGATGTGTTTTCAACTGTTTTTTTTGGTTTGGTTTGTTGCGCATTTCAACTCGCGTCTAAATATTTCTTCATCGTTGGTTTGGTTTGCTTAGAACTGAACGTACAGATCGCGGTCGGCGTTCATCTCCTCGACGAGCTCGACAGCCTCGGTGAGCGCGACTTCGCCAAACTTTGTCAAATAATTGTTGTTCATGCTGAGCGACTGCAAAGAACCCTCGGCGTTGTTCTTGATGGCTTGGGCGAGAGCGAACGCGCCCTTATCCTTGATTTCGTTGTACCCAAGATCGAGGTTGGTGAGAACTTCGTTGACGACAGCCAAGGAGGCGGCGAGCGCGGCGACGCCGTCGTCGCCCAAATCGTTGCCTCGTAAATCCAAAACGGCGAGAGATGATGAATATTTGATGGCCTCAGCAAAGGCGTACCCGCCCTCCTTGCCAATCTTACACCACCCCATACGCATCGTGTTGAGTTTACCGTGGAACTTCACCGTCTCCGCGAGCGCCTTGCCACCCGGGACGCCAATCGGGTTGTAGCCGAGCTCGAGCGTGACGAGCGCCTCGTTATCTCTTAGCGCCTCGGCGAGCTTTTCCGCGCCAAAGCCACCGATATTATTGCCGCCGATATCGAGTACTTCAATCTTCTTGTTATCCTTGAGCGCTTCCGCCACTGCCGCGCAACCGTCGTTGGCGAGCTCGTTCATGTACAAGTTGAGATGTGTCAGCGCGTCGTCATCCTTGAGGTAATCTCTGAGCGCCGGGCCAGCATCCGGGCCGATCGAGTTGTTACCGAGATCAAGGTTGCTTATTTTCTCCTTGCGCGCCGCGAGGCCTTCGCAGAGCTTGATGCAACCTTCGTTGCCGATATCGTTACCGTTCATCTGCAACGAACGCAGACCCGTGTTCTCTTTAAACGCAGCGCCCAGCGCCGACGCGCCCAATGCGCCGATGTAGTTACCACTGAGAGCCAAGAGCTCGACGCTAGTGTTTTGCGCCATGCCTTGGGCGAGCGCCGCAGAACCTTCATAATCAATCATATTGTTGTTCATTTCGAGCGACGTAATGGTGGTGTTCGTCTTGAGCGCTTCGGCGATTGCCTTGGCGCCTTCGTCGCCGATGGCGCACGCGTTGAGATTGAGTGTCGTAATCTTATCGTTCGTCTTGAGATATTCCGCGAGCACCTTGGCGCCCTCGTCGCCGAGTGAGTTGCTCGCGAGCGAAAGCATCGTCAGCGTATCGTTACACTTGAACGCCTCGCAGAGAGCGGTGATGCCCTCCAGACCGATGCCGTTGGCGCTCATGTCGACGCACGTCGCGACGTTGTTGTACGCAAACGCTTCGGAAATAAAACACGCCCCTTCGTCGCCGAGGTTTTTACCGCTCGCATCCACCGTTGAGACGCGACGGAGCTCGTCCATGACGTCACGAAGCATGCGTCTCGCCTCGCGAGTGATCACCTTTTTCTGCTTCTCCTTCTTCGCGCCTCTCGCCGCGTCGCCGCCCACGTTCACCGGACCGTCGAGACCATCCTCGCTCGTCGTCACTGGTATCTCACCTCCACCAAAGGGTAACCCGGATGGCATGTCATCACCACCGACACCTTGATCGACGCCGCCCGCGGCGGCTGGAGCTGCCGCCGGCGCGCCCGATCCGCCGCCACCCTTCATCTTTGTCCACACAAAGTAACCCACGATGGCAGCCGCAGCGCCACCAGCCGCGACGAGCGTCATGTCAATCCCAGGTTCGGGGCGCCCCGCGTCTCTTCCGGACGATCTCTGTCCCTGCGTCGCGCGTCTCTTCTTTTTACCGCTCGAAGAACGCTTCTTCTTTGGCGCTCCGCTCGTCGTCTGCTTCGACCCCGGGGTCGCCGTCGCGTCCGGCGCCAAAGCCGCCGCGCTCACCGGCGCGCTCGTCGCTGGAATCGTCGTCGTCACCGCATCGGTACCCACGGGCGCGGTCGCCGACGTCTCACCGCCGCTCGCATCCTCGACGACGCCCTGCGCTCCTTCTTCGCCCGCGGCTTCTTCAACCTCTCCGCTCGCGACGACCGCGTCCTCCCCCGTCGCGCCTCCATCCGTCGTCACCACAGAAGACCCAGCCTCACCGCGTCCTTCGACACCACCACCTTTCTTCGGCGCCGCGGAAGACCGCGCGATCGCCCGCGTCGCTCGTCGCGTCCGAGTCGCCGCCACCGCTCGAGTCGGCGCCAGTCTCGCGACGCGACTCGCCGCCGCCGCCATCACTCCGACCCGATCGCGCAGTCTCAACGACAACCTTCGACGAACGACCGCCCACGAAGTCCGCCGCGCGTCTCGTCGTCGTCTTTCGCCCAATCACTCCGCTCGACGCCACCTAAACGCGCCGCTTCGACGGTTGGATGGATCGGTGCGTTCGGGTCGGTGCCAAACCCTCCGTCAGGAATGAATCAACCGACCGGTCCACCGACGGCGTCGTCGTCGTCGTCGTCGTCCGATCCAAAGTCGCGCGCGCGCACCGATTCGCGTCCCTTCGTCGTCGACGCCGAGCCGTCCGAGCGATCCGAGCCGTCCGGGCCGTCCGTCGCGCGTCTGTCGTCGCGCGAACCGTTCCGTCGGGCCCGAGACGCACGAGACTTTCTTTTGTTTTCAAACACGGGAAAGTAGTACTGTTTCGTCAGTGAGACATTTTCAAACACGGGAAATGACCGATCCATCGCGCCCCGCCCCGCGGGGTCCTCCCGGGCGACGATGCGTCACAGAGAGACGTGCGAGCGGCCGGGTCTGGGTGTCGTCGAGAGACCGTCGAGGGGGCGGTTTCGTTTCGTTTCGTCTCTTCGTCGTGTTCGTCTTCGGCGCGCGCGCGGGGAACGGACGGACGGACGGAGTGTGGTGTTTTGTGAATTCGTCGAGACTGTTCGATTTTGATTTTTCATCTTGCGTTGGTTTCTTCGGTCGTGATGATGCCGCCGTTGCCGCGACGACGACGACGATGGATGGTCGTCGCCGTGACGCTCGTCGCGGTGATGGTGATGACTCTCGGTGACGCCGCGGAGGGATCGCCGGTGACGCGGATAGACCGGGTAAAGTTTGCGAGGAAATGGATGGATGACGCGAAGGCGCGAGGCGGTTTGGACGCGAGCGAAGGCGTGGACGTGGGAGACGCGACGGAGGATGGCGACGATGGGTTCGCCGTCGGTGGTGGTGGAAGGCTTGGATTGCGCGTCGGATCGACGCCCGTGGAGAAGATGGAGGCGTACGTGCGAGTGCGGTGGAATGAAACGATTCATCCGTCGGCGTACGACGCGAGGGAGCACCCGTTGGGCGCGGCTTTGGCGGCGTTGAGGAGCGAACACGGCAAGGATGAGAAGACGGCGTTGGTGTTGTGCTTGATTTACGAGAGGTTTGAACGACGGGATGAGAGTGTTTTCATGGATTACTTTCGGGCGATGCCGGAGGAGTTTGATACGCCGACGTTTTGGTCAGAGACGAGCGCCAAGGAGCTTCGCGGGAGCGATACGTACGAAAAGGACATCGTGGAAGAGTTCAAGCTCATCAACAAGATGTGGGGTGGGTTGCGGCGACGGGTGTTTGATGTGTACACGGATGTTTTCACGCAGTCGAGCTCCAAGTCGCTGTACGCGCTCCGTTGGGCCTGGGCCGTGGTGCACTCGAGAGCCGTTCGCGTGAGCGGCAAGGAGGGACTGGCGTTGGTACCCGTGTTAGACATGATCCACGAGTGTGGTGGCGGCGGTGGTGGAGGCGATAGCGGCAGCGACGACGACGGTATCGATTCTGGCGAAAATTCCGAAGAGATGGGCGTCGACAGAGAAGCGGAGGATGCCGGATTCGCCGTGTACGACAAGCACGCGGATGAGGTGGTGGTGTACGCCAAGCGCGATTACCGTCCAAACGAAGATATTTGCGAACGCTTTGGCTCGTGGAACAACGGCGAATCGTTGCAGCACTTTGGCTATTTACCAGATGTGGACGAGGATGATATGCGCAACTGTGTTCTCATGATTCTTGAACCGGAGAAGCGATACTCGGACACCATTCTCAAGGCTGGATTTGACGTTCCCTGGCGCGTGTGCGTCCCTCGATCGCCGACGCAAGCGAGCTTGGATTTATTCGCCGCGTACGCCGAACTTGCCGCTGGAAGACGCGTGGACATTGACGAAAGCGGCGTGCCCAGAAACGTTTCCCGCATTGGTGCGCTCAATATCATCAACGAGCGATTGACGCGGTATCCGACGACAATCGATCAAGACGAGTACGCGCTGAGAGTGATGCGAGAATCGCGCGATGAGTTTTCAAAGAGCATTCGCGACGGCAGTTTGGCGCTTCTCGAGCGCGTCCAGCTCGAAGCGAAGATGCACGAAGTCCGTCGAAGCGCGCTCGCGATCGAGCTTCGTTTTCGTGAGAAGAAGATTCTCAAGACGCTCGCGGATAGAATTTCTCTTTCTGTCAACGCCGGTTCTGGCGTCAAGGATGAACTCTGAAAGACTAGTACGGTGATGTTTAATAATTATCAAATTATCATAGACGCAACGTTACATTTGATCTACATTTGGCATTGTTTCTGCCCGGGCGAGTCGCAGTTCTTCTCGACAGCCGGGTATTTGAAAAATAAAAAATGGACATGTTGACTTTCGCCAAGATCTTGAAATCGGTATTGTACATCTGATGCGAGAGCTGCTGGTTCTCTCGCAACGGAAAATAATATTTATAGAGACAGCCTTTAACTGACACAGAGCACAAAT
>Ga0255751_10003027_pt1 | contig 15473 bp, 17 predicted proteins | sample 071ome_20_FD_179951 | JGI IMG/M metagenome (GOLD analysis project Ga0255751, IMG submission 179951) | Coastal salt marsh microbial communities from the Groves Creek Marsh, Skidaway Island, Georgia - 071412BT metaG (version 2) | ecosystem: Environmental > Aquatic > Marine > Intertidal zone >...
CCGGCCAGCAGTCAATCGCCAGGTCAAGCGCCTGATGGATCTAGGCTATCTGGTTTATGCTCGCAAGCAGTATAAAGACCAGAAGACCAACACCGTTAAAGTCATCTATGATGAGGAGGTCAAGGACGATTCAGAGGCTCGATCTAACCTGACAGCAAAACAACAAATGGAGCTGGCAGAGCGAGAAGCAGGGCTATCAGGTGTAACACCAGATGTTACAGGTCCACGTGTAACACCAGAGGTTACACCAGAGACACCAGGTGTAACATCTGAGGTTACAGGGTGTGTAACATCTAAGGTTACACTAAACGAGACATATAACGATAATAAATATATATTAGGGGAAAGTAGAAAGTATTGTGTTTTGTTTTTGCGTAAATGTGAAGAAGTCGGAGCAATGCGGAATTATTCAGAACGTGACGAACAGGTCATGGCTGGATGGATCAGGGATGGCCTGACTCTCGATGCTTGGTCTGCGATCCTGGATAATCACATCAGCTTTTGCAAAACGACAGTTCGGGATGTAGCTCGGGGAATAGGATACTTCAGGAAGCCCGTAGCTGACGCCACAGCAGCAAGTATGCACCCGAAGGCATCAACCCTGCTGAAGAAAGCAGTTGCTTCTGTACGGGCAGTATAGGACGTTCTAGCACTATGCGACATTCCACCACACCATGGATACAATCCCGCCACAATCGCACCAGGTCAACAAAGGTCTGCGGGTCTGGATTTGCCGAGATGGACCCCTTGCCCCTCCCCCCCTCGCCTGATTGTGTTGTCCCCCCCACAAAAATGTTTTCCCATTTTTCATAAAATAGGTTACGATATCGCAAACAAAGGAAGGAACGAACATGGCAAAACCAAAATATAACGTAGTACAAGGCAAGGATATTCCTGGTCGAGATAAGCCTTACTGGTTTAAGGTAGGTGCTGGTTTTGAGAAGGATGGTAAGATCAGTATTAAGCTCGATGCCTTGCCTTTACCTAACAAAGAAGGTGATATCTGGCTTAAATTGTTTGAGTATGACGACAAGAGATCTGATGAGGGTTTTAAACCGAGTGGTTATGACGAAGCTCCCTGGAATGGTTGATGTCTGACAAGCGCCCACCTATTGGTAGATTTGGTGGTGTCCGTATGGTTCAGCGCCGTATTGGTCGATCTGAGACGCTGTATCAGCATAAAGAAGCTGTTGCAGCAGAGCTGATATCGCTTGGAACGGCTAATATTACGGATGTTGTAAATCTGGATGGGACGGTAAAACCGATTGACGACATTCCCGAACACGCTTTGAAGGCAATCAAAAAGATATCTGTGCGTGGTGATGATATTACTATTGAGATGCACGATAAGGTATCGGTGTTGCGGGTGCTGGCGAAGGCAGCGGGGATGCTTGATGCTGAACAGAACGAAGATAAACCCAGTATTGTGGGAATAAATATTAAAGGGCCAGATGAACCAATTACGACAACTTATCAACAGAAACATGACGAACCACTTGCAGAAGAACGTAAGGAAGAAATGGAAGATGGAACAGCCGGATTGTCCTAGTTGTGGGGAAGGGGCTCGAGCCTGGAGTTCAAGCATAGATGATGAAGGCAAAAGAGTCCTCGATGTTGCTTGGTGCCATAATAGAAAATGCCCGACATGGGGCCGACAAGCCACCAGAATAGAAGAAAAAAATGTCGAATGACGTTCCGTCATTAAACCTCGATTTCAGCAATAGCCCGACTGTATATCGGTTTCTGAACGATAATTCTTTTGTTAGGGGATTGATGGGTCCGGTTGGCAGCGGCAAGAGTTATGGCTGTGCTGCTGAGATTATGCTGAGAGCGGTAAAGCAAAAGCCCTCGCCGCGAGATGGTATCCGCTATAGTAGATTTGTGGTGGTGCGGAATACCTATCCCGAGCTGAGAACAACAACCATCAAGACTTGGCAAGAGCTTTTTCCCGAATCTACTTGGGGCGGGATGAGATGGCAGCCACCTATATCACACCATCTACGCTTGCCAAGCAGAGGAGAAGCAGCCGGAATTGACTGCGAAGTAATCTTTATGGCGCTGGCCAGCCCTCAAGATGTTAGGAAATTGCTCTCCCTCGAGCTAACAGGAGCCTGGGTAAACGAGGCTAGGGAGCTTCCTAAGGCTGTTATTGATGGATTAACCCATCGTGTAGGTCGATATCCGACAAAAGCAGATGGCGGTCCGACCTGGTATGGTATCTGGATGGACACAAACCCACCCGATAACGACCACTGGTGGCATGATTTGTCAGAAAAAAACCCCATCGGTGGCCCATATCCCTGGACATTCTTCCGACAACCTGGTGGTGTTTTGCTTGTAGGACCGGATGAAGTTCCCGAAAATCATCCAGAAAGCCAGGGATTTACCCATAGCGGCGGTAAATGGTGGCAGATTAATCCTGATGCAGAGAACAGAAATAATCTCCCACCTGGATATTACCAACAGCTATTAGGCGGCAAAAACGCTGATTGGATACGATGCTATGCTGAAGGCAAATATACTTTCGTGCAGGAAGGTCGTCCAGTCTGGCCAGAGTATGATGACGAGCTGATGAGTGGAGACATTGAAGTAGATCCTTATTATCCCGTACAAATTGGCGTGGACTTTGGTTTAACGCCTGCCGCAATCTTTGGACAACGTAGTGCTGGAGGTGCATGGCGCATCATCGATGAGCTTGTAACCTTTGATATGGGGCTTGAAAGATTTGGCCAAGAGCTGCTTTCTCGTATCTCTGAAAGATACAACAAGCAAGAAATTATTATCTGGGGTGATCCAGCGGGTAATAAACGGGATGAGATCTATGAGGTTACGGCCTTCGATCATCTTCGAAGTCTTGGATTTAAGGCGCAGCCGACAGATAGTAACGCTTTCCAGGTCAGGCGCGAGGCTGGTGCATCACCTATGACTAGGCTAATTAGCGGGAAACCTGGGCTTATGGTTGATAAAAGATGTCTAAGATTACGCAAAAGCCTGTCTGGTGGATACTTTTTTAAACGGCAAAGTATGGGATCGGGTCAAGAACGATTTAAAGATACGCCAGTAAAGAACGAACATTCGCATTGCGGTGATGCTTTTGGATACTTAATGCTTGGCGGTGGTGAGCAACGCAGATTGCGGCGCGGATCATATGCGTCCACTGGTGGTACTTACATGGCTCAAACAGATTTTCAAGTTGTGTAATGCTTGAGTTAGCTACTTGCCGCATGGCTCCACACCATCAGATTGTACCTTTTCAACCGAGGCATTTAGATGCGATAGAGATTAAAGGATTTGAATTAGATTATGTTGAAGCCATACCTAATTATCGAGAGTATGTAATCTTTAACGCACAGCTTGATAATTCATTTACAGGAATTGTAAGAGGTAAAGTTATCCTAATCTTTGGTGTTCGTAGTATTTGGCCAGGAGTTGCAGAACTTTGGATGTTGCCAGGGGCAGGAATAGAAAAGCATACGATAGCGGTTGTGCGTGGAGCTAGGGCTGTTTTAGACAATGTTATAGAACATTTAGACATTATGCGCCTGCAATTAACCGTTCATTGCCAAAACGATACGGCTTACAAGTTTGCAAAAGCTCTTTATTTTGAGGAAGAAGCTCTTTTAAAACATTATGGGCCAGAGCAAGCGGATTATTATTTAATGGCGAGGTTTTCTAATGTCAGGACTGTTCGGTAGTACAAGCGCCCCAGCGGAAAGTGCGGAATCTAAAAAGGCTCGAGAACGTGCGGAACAACGTGCAGAAGCCTCTGAGCAGAGAGAAGCTAGAGCTGCATCAGCTCGAACAAGAGTAAGGCGAACTGGTGGTCTGCGTTTATTAATGTCTCCAGAACGTCAGGAAGGGCCACAAGCTCAAACTAAACTTGGCGGTAATTAATGACTAAAATTAAGGAAGATCCTCGAGTACATCAAAAAAATAAACCAGCTCCCGTCCGTGCGCGAAACGAAGATGGTACGTTAAAAGCTGATGATCCAAATACACCGGATGTAAACGAAGCCTGGAAAGGTGGTGTTGCTCCTAAAAAAGGAAAATCGAGTGCCAAAAAAGCTAGAAAAAAAACTGCTACTAAGAGCCGAAAAGCTAGGTCTTAAAGGCAAACGAAAGAGTGCGTTTGTTTTTGGGACGCTTCAGCGTATTGAAAAGGCACAAAAGAAATAATGGTTGCTAAGAGATTTCAAAATCCTAAAGGTGGATTAAACGAGGCTGGCCGTAAATTCTTTAAAAGAACGGAAGGTGCTAACCTTAAAGCTCCAGTAAAATCCGGCGACAACCCGCGCCGCGCCTCCTTCCTTGCGCGAATGGCGGGGAACCCTGGGCCGGAGCGTGACTCGAAGGGGCGGCCCACCCGTTTGTTGTTGTCGCTCCGTGCCTGGGGTGCTTCATCTAAAGCTGATGCAAGAAAGAAAGCGGCAGCAATCACAAAGAGAAATAAAGGTTAATCGCCATGCCGAGATTAGATGTTAAAAATATAATATCTCGCCAGCAAAAAGCACAGGCAAGAAAAGATGAGTGGCGATCAATTTATGAAGATTGTTATGAATTTGCTCTGCCTCAAAGGAATTTATACAACGGTTACTATGAGGGTAAAGTAGCTGGTCAAGCTAAAATGAATCGGGTTTTTGATTCTACAGCGAAAGATTCCACACAAAGATTTGCTAATCGATTGCAGGCTGGTTTGTTTCCTCCATATAAAATGTGGTGTCGATTAGAACCTGGTTCTACGATAGTAGGAGATCAAAGGTTAGAAGCTCAGAGAATACTGGATAGATATAATATTATTCTGTTTGAAGTAATTAGACAGACTAACTTCGATCTAGCAATGGGGGAGTTTTTGCTAGATTTAGCAGTCGGTACGGCTGTTATGATGATTACTCAGGGTGATGAGGTAACGCCAGTTAGGTTTACTGCAATACCGCAGTATCTCGTTGCTTTTGAAGAAGGTGCTTACGGAAAAGTAGAAAATGTTTATAGGAGATTACGGCTTAGAGCGGAAGCAATCCAGGTTGAGTTTCCTAATGCAACTATATCTGTTGAATTGGAATCAATTATTGATCGCAATCCAGAGAAAGAAATAGATCTGTTTGATGCGGTTATTTATGATTATGAACAGGGTATTTACCATTATCATGTAATTTGGCCAGAAAAACAGCAAGAAATTGTTTACAGGACATTACGTTCAAGCCCGTTTGTAATTTCAAGATACATGAAAACGGCAGGGGAAATTTATGGGCGAGGTCCGTTAGTTACGGCTATCGATGATATTAAAACATTGAACAAGGTCAAAGAAACTATCCTTAAAAATGCAAGTTTAGCGGTGGCTGGTGTCTATATGGCTGCTGATGATGGTGTCTTAAATCCACAAAATATTAAAATACAGCCAGGTGCAGTTATATCTGTTGCGAGAAATGGCGGTCCAAATGGTGCTAGTTTAGCACCGTTACCTAGAGCTGGAGATATTCAAACTGGTCAAATACAGATTGAAGATCTAAGAATTGGTATTAAAAAAATGTTAATGGATGATACGCTGCCGCCTGATAACATGAGTGCGCGATCTGCCACAGAAATAGCAGAAAGAACTCGAGAGTTGGCAACAAATCTAGGAAGTGCTTTCGGTAGATTGATTACAGAAACATTAGTGCCAATAGTATCGAGGACATTGTTTGTGTTAGATCAATCTGGATTTATTGAATTGCCATTAAAGATAAATGGCAGACAAATTAAAGTAACTCCTGTTTCGCCACTAGCACAAGCGCCAAAACTTCAAGAAGTAAATAATATTGTTCAGTATATGCAGATAGCTAACAGTATGGGGCCGCAAGGTCAGGCAACTATATCAGTGCCAAAAGTATTAGAATTTATTGCTGAACGTCTTGGTATCGATCAAAATGTTTTAAATACCGAAGAAGAACAGCAAATGATTATGGAACAAATGATGGCCGCTCAAATGGCTGAGACACAACCAGAGGCGGTCGATGATGCAGGGGCAGTAGCAGAGGCATTGCAGTGACAGATGTAGAGGGCTGGGAAGGTTTAGAGCCAAGTTTTCAAGAGCTTCCACAAGCATCTGATTTAGATATTTTGTTTGGAAGGGTTTTTAAATCCGAGGAAGGACAGAAAGTTCTACATCATTTGCGTGAAATTACTATAGAGAAACCAGTCTGGAATCCTGGGGAAGATTCTTCATATGGATATGTAAGAACAGGAATGGCTGAGATTGTTAGATTAATAGAAAGAAGGGTAGAAAGGAGCAATAATGGATAATCAAGAAGCAGCACAAACACAGGACCAGTCAGTAGAAAATACTGAAACATTGTTAAACCCGCAGCCTGAGAGCGACATTAATGCTCCTGTTGAAGAGGCTCCAATACCTTTGCACGATGATTCAGAGGCTCAAACACAAGAATTTACTACCGATGTAGATGACGAGCCGATTGAACGGCCTGATTACTATCCCGAAAAGTTTTGGGATGAGGATGGTCCAGATGTTGAAAAACTTGCAAAGTCATATATCGAGCTTGAAAAAAAGTTTAAGTCTGGCGATCACAAAGCACCAGAAGGTGATTACGATGTCTCAGATTTGGTTGATAAAGGTCTTGATAGTGATGATCCAGCGTTTCAAGCCTTCCATGATTGGTCGAGAGAATATGGGATTAGTCAAAGTGCTTTCAATGATTTGGCGGGACGTATTATGGAAATTTCTCAGTCCAATCAAGAAAGCATGGAATTGGATCGTGAATCCGAAATGAGTAGGCTTGGAGAAAGAGCCCAAGAAAAAATTGAAATGGCTAATAGATTATTGCAAAAAGCGCCGTTAAGTGAGACTGAAAGAAATGCAATGGCAGACAGTATAAACAGCGCGGATGCTATTAATGCTTTTCTTAAATATCACAGTGCCATTACTAATGAGGGGATACCCATAAATTCAGTTGTTGCTACCGCAGAAATGGATCGTAGTGACCTAGCTACTGCAATTCGAGATCCAAGATGGCAGAGCGATCCAACTTGGAGAAATAAGATCGAGCAGCAGTGGATGAAGGCAAATAACTAAATATTGTTGCTAATTCAAAAAAAACAGTATAAATGTAGTAGCGAAGGCTAACCGTGCGCGGCCCTTCTATACGGTGAACCCGTTGGTAGGCATGACCATATCATGCAAGCGCACCGCCCGTAACAGCGGCTAACGGTATGCGGCTAAGTTGAAACCTTTATAGGAGGATTCTGCTATGGCGCAGAATGTAACAACAGCCTTCGTTACTCTCTTTGAGGAAGAAGTAAAGCAGGCTTATCAAGCAGAAGCCCTGTTGCGAGGCACAATGCGTACCCGAACAGGTGTTCAAGGTAACACTGTTAAGTTTCCAAAAATTGGCAAAGGTGTTGCCACAGTTCGCGTTCCTCAAACGGATGTTACTCCGTTGAACGTGACCTATTCGCAAGTTACAGCTACAATGTCAGATTACATTGCGGCTGAATACAGCGATATTTTCCATCAATCTCACATCAACTTTGATGAGCGAAGTGAGCTTGTTCAAGTTGTATCAAAAGCAATTGCTCGCCGTATGGACCAGCTTTGCATCGATGCTCTTGATGCTGCTTCTTCTCCATCAACGGTTGCTACTTCAGTAGGTGGTGCTTCTTCAAATATGAACATTGAAAAGCTCCGTGCTGCTGCAAAAGCATTGAATGAGAATAATGTGCCTGCTGAAGGTCGTTATCTTTTGATGCACGCTTCGCAGCTCGATGCTTTGCTTGGCGAAACTGAAGTAACTAGCAGCGACTTTGCTACAGTTCGAGCATTGGTTCGCGGAGAAATCTCTTCGTTCATGGGCTTTGAGTTCTTAACGATGGGTGATCGTGACGAAGGTGGTGTTCCTAAACCATCGACTAGAACCTGTTTCGCTTGGCATCGTGATTCTATGGGATATGCGGAATCTATGGCGTTAAAGACTGAGGTAAATTATGTACCTGAAAAAACGTCTTTCCTTGTGTCTTCCATGTTCTCCGCTGGTTCTATAGCGATTGACGATGAAGGCATCGTTAAAATTAGCTGCACCGAATAAGGAGGATTAAATCATGGCTTTTGATGCTGCTGGACTTGGTGTTGTTTTCGCTTCTAAAAAAGGAAATGCACCAGCAATCTACACTTATCAAACCGCAGATACGATTGCGACTGTGAACACAGAAGGTTATTTCAATGACATTTCTGACACTCTCGCAGTTGGCGATTTGATTTATTGCGTAACTTCAACAGGAGGAACGCGAGTTAGTACGTTAGCTCAAGTTCTTTCTAACACTAGCGGTGTTGTTGACATTGCCGATGGCACGACACTCGCCGCAACTGACGGTGACTAAAAAGATGCGGGGTGGTTTCGCGCCACCCCGTCCTCTTTCTGTGGGGGTTTAAAATGGCGGCAGGCGATACAAGTTTATCGATTTGTTCTGACGCATTGATAATGCTAGGGGCTGCGCCCCTTTCTTCGTTTACAGAAGGCACTGACTCAGCCCAGGCTTGTGATCGTCTTTATCCAGATCTTAGAGATACAATTATATCTAAATATCCCTGGTCTTGGAGTTATCAAAAAATACAATTAGCCCGATTATCAACTGCTCCAGAAAATGAGTGGTTGTATGCTTATCAATTGCCTGGAGATATATTATCTGGCGTTAGAGCATTGTTTACCAGCTCGGGAACAAATGAGCGCCCAATTGCATATGGTTGGGAAATATACGGGGATCAGGTTTTTACTAATTACGAAACAGTTTATGTTGATTACCAGACAACAGTTACAGAAAGTAAAATGCCAAATTACTTCGTGCATTTACTTCGAACTGCTCTTGCAGCCGAACTAGGCATGGTAATTACTGACCAGATTTCAAAAGCAGACTACTTCCGTCAAATTGCTTTTGGTACTCCTGGTGAAAATGGAAGGGGTGGCTTGTTTAGAGAGGCGACAAATATTGATAGTCGCGGTAATCCACCGCAAATTATCGAGGATTACTCTCTTATCAATGTAAGGGGATAACATGGCCCGTATTATTCAGTTCCAAACAAACTTTAGTGTTGGAGAGCTGGACCCATTATTACGAGCCAGAACCGACCTTCAACAGTATAAAAACGGTTTAGAAACTGCTGAAAATGTAATTGTTCAGCCTCAAGGTGGAGTGCGTCGTAGACCAGGCACTAAGTTTATACATGATTTTGGTACGGGTTTTACGAACTTTAAGATAATACCTTTTGAGTACAGTGTTGATGATAGTTATACGTTAGTTTTTGTTAATCAGCGTATTTACGTTTTTAAGGCTGGTGTTTTGCAAACAAATATAAACGGCAGCGGAAACGATTACATTACAGCCACAGCAATTACAGCAGCGATGATTGACGATCTTACCTATACTCAGGCTGTAGATACGTTAATTCTTTGCCATGAAGATCTTGAAACGCAAAGGCTTGTTAGAAATAGTGACACAAGTTGGACGTTAGGCGCTTTGCCATTGTCTTTTATACCGCAATATGCGTATGCACTTGATACGCATGAACCCACATTTACGATTACGCCCAGTGCTGTAGACGGTAATATTACGATAACTGCTTCCGCTGTAACAAGTGATAACGGAACTGCACAAGCTGGATCTTCCAATACAATTACTTTGAAATCTGCGTCTAGCTTTACATCTGATGACGAACCGAATGGTATGTTTATTGAAATCACGGCTGGTACTGGATCTGGTCAAACTCGCCACGTTGAGGATTATGTTGCCTCAACAAAGGTTCTTACAGTATATCCTGCATGGGATACTGCACCAGACAATACATCTCAATATGATGTTAAGGCTTTCAAGGAGGCAGCGGTTGGCGAGTATGCTGTTGTAAAAACGGGTTTTGGTCGCGCTCGATATGTTGAGTATGTGTCTGATACAGTGATGAACGCTCATGTAGAAACGCCGTTTTTTGACACAAGTGCTATTGTATCAGGTGATTGGGAATCAGAACATGGTTACGAAGATACCTGGTCAACCACGAGAGGATGGCCAAGGTCCGCAGCGTTTCACGAAAGTAGGCTTTATTTTGGCGGTAGTAAATCGCGCCCTAATACTATTTGGGGTAGCCGTGTTATTGATTACTTTAACTTTGATACTGGTACTGGATTAGATGATGAAGGTGTTGAAGCCACAATTAATACCAATCAATTAAATGTTATCACTCATCTTAACTCTGGTCCTGATCTGCAAATATTTACAACTGGCGGCGAGTTCATTGTAGCTCAAGCAAACATTGATCCAATTACTCCATCGACTTTTTTGGTAAAACCGCAGAGCCGCATTGGTAGTAAGCCAGGTGTTCCAATAGAGGATCTTACTGGTGCAACAATATTTGTGCAGCGCCAAGGCAAATCTATCATGTCGTATCAATTCACTGATACAACAAATAGTTATACTGTAACTCCTTTATCGGTATTAAGCTCACATTTGCTTGATGATCCTGTTGATTTATCTATACGCAGAGCTTCATCTACAGATGAAACAGATCGGTTGTATGCTGTAAATACAGATGGATCGATGGTTGTTTACTCTATTTTGCAGTCTCAAAATGTTATAGCACCATCAAAATTTACTACTGATGGATCTTATATTGCTGTCGCAAATGAATTAGCAACGACATACGCTATCGTAAAAAGAACTGTAAATAGTGCTGATAATTATTATTTAGAACAGTTTGACGATAACATAACGGTAGATAGTGCTAAAACAGGCACAGCAGCCTCTAGTGTAACGATGGAGCATCTTCAAGGGGAAACAGTCCAGATTATAAGAGATGGCGTTGTAGAGGCAGCCCAGGTCGTTCCAGCATCACCCTATACAATTACCTTTGATACGGCGGCAACAACGTCATATCAGGTTGGACAGAATTTTACTGTTACCGTTAAAACATTGCCAGCAGAGCCTCAACTAGCTCAAGGCACGGTTCAAGCTAAAAAGAAACGAATTATCCAGGTTGATGCAATCGTTCACGAAACTCAGAACATGAGTATAAATGGTAAACTTGTATCTTTTAGAAACTTTGGTGAAAGTGTCTTAGATAGTTCAGTTGAAGAATTTACTGGCACAAAAACCATGCACGGTCTTTTAGGTTTTAGTGGGACTGGGCAGATTACAATTAGCCAGACTGTACCTTTAAAAATGACGGTATTGGGTCTTGAATATCATTTAAGTGTGGGGAATTAGAAATGCAGTTTGCAGCAGCAGCAGTAATGGCAGTTGGATCTATAGCGGCGGGTAGAGCGCAAAAGGCTGCGTATAATGCCCAAGCCGCACAAGCAAAAATACGAGGCAAAATGCAGGCTATAAAATATAAGCAACAAGCCGCTGATACGATGGCTCGTTTAAATCAAACTTTAGCATCGACTGTTGCTCGAGCTGCTGTCGGTCAAGATCCTACGTCTGGATCTGCTTTATCTTTGCAAAATTATGCTTTGCGTGAAGGGGCTTCTGAGATTGGTACGTCAAAAGATAATGCAATTTTATCAGTAGAAAATGCAAACTATCAGGCAGATATTTACAGACGAGCTGGTAATGCAGCCATGACTTCCGCATACATTAACGCAGCCGGATCTCTTGCAGGCGGTGTTGCAAAACAAAATCAAGTGGGTTGGCCGTCTTTAAGTATGGGTCCAAGTTCTGGTCAATTTGCTGGCGCACCCGCAGGATTTGCACCATTTTAGGTTAAAAATATGGCAAAACTTCCTCGATATGCAAAAACAGGTGTAGAGCTGGCTCCTGCTCCGCAGTTTGATTATGCAGATTTGCGTGAATCAGCCCGTGTTGGTCAATCAATTACTCAAGCTATCTCAAGGATGAGTGACTTTTTGTATCGACAAGAAGCGGCAGAAGCAGAACAGCGCGGTAAACAAGTCGTTGCTACTGAGGGCGCATCTCCTGTTTTAAAAAGATTGGCAGAAGGTGGTGGCCCAAAAAATATTGAAGAACGAAGTGCGTTTCAAACGGCTAATCGTATTGCTTCAATCGAGGTCGAAACGCAAGCACGACAAGAAATTAACCGGATTGTTTCAGATGCAGAGATAAACAACACGCCATTCACACAAGTAGATGCTCAGTTACAAGATGTTGTTGATGGATTCCCTGCGGCTTTATCAGATCTTGATCCAGAAACAGCAGGAATATTAAGGGGTCGTTTAGGTTCTTTAGCTACAAATGCAGAGCTTCGTTATAGTTCTTATTACAATAAATATCAGTTAGGTCAGGCCCAAGGCAAATTTGTTCAAACACTTAGCACCGATACTAACGATATTATTATGTTTGCTGGTGCAGAGCATGGAACGTCAGAAGGCGTTGAAGAAATGATCGGGATGACCGCTCAGAAAATGCGGGATCTGCAAATAGATGAAACAAAGATTAGTCAGTGGATAGTTAAAACCAGAACAAATGCAATTAAATCTGGAACAGTTGCAGAATTTCAACGATTAAAAACTATTGAAGAAAAAAAAGAATATTTAACAGATTTAGAAAAATCTCCTCTTCCTGCACTGGGTGTTATTGGGACAAGGCAATTAATTAAATCATTAAAAAGTGATTTAACAAATTCAGAAACCATTGCAAAAAAAGCAGCAACAGACGCAGAAAAAGACATTAAAACACAAATAACTTTATTAAAAAAAGGTGGAATCCCATCAGATACCACCATGTTAAACCTTGAATCTACTATAGGAAATCTTGGTTTTTATGGAACGGAAGCTAAGAAAAAATATGAAGATTTAGATTATCTGCGAGAACGAGCCACAGAATTTCGCAGAATGTCTCCAATGACATTACAAAATACAATTAATGAATTATCGCAAGGTATTGAGGGCAAAGGTAGTACTGGTATCGATACAGAATTAGAGACTGAAACCCTTAAATTAGCTGAAGGATTACTTAGGACTATAAATACTGAATCTCAAAAAGATTTATATTCCCTTGGTGTAAAAATGGGATTGTATGATTTTAATCCTATAGACATGAGTAGCCCAGAAAAACTTGGGGAAAGCATTATGCAGCGCCGACAACAAGTGCGAGTTGCGGCTGGTGTTTATGGGGTTCCCCCAATGTTTTTAACAAATGAAGAAGCAACAGTTATGACAAGCACATTAATGTCAAGAACAGCGGATGTTGCTACAAAATTACAACTTTTAAATTCTCTTCAACAACATTTTGCCGAAGATTCGCCAGAGGTGTTTGGTCAAATTGCGCCGAAACAACCAGAGTTGGCGCATATTGGTGGATTGGTAAGTTTAGGTTTACCTAGCACTGCTGCTGAAGCATTGGAGGGAATGAAAATAATTTCCGAAGATTATAAGATTCCTGAGTTTACTCCAACAAATACAAATTTTGCTTTTGATGATTTTGTAGGATCTGCTTTTCAAATACAAAAAAGAGCCAGGGCTACAACATTTGCAGTTGCAAAGGCAATTTACGCAAAGAGAGCTTTTGATAATAGTTTAACAGAATTTAATGCCGAAATTTGGACGCAATCAATTTCAGCAGCAATAGGGCAAAATGGAACTCGCGGTGGAATTGAAACTATTAGAGATCAGAAAACAATAATTCACCCAGATTTAACTAAAGAGGATTTAGAATATATCTTAGAAAACATTACTGTAAAACAGTTTAAAGAATTAAGCGGTCAAGATGTAAATGAAGAATTAGTTAAAAATATTAATGAAGAAGATCATTGGTATTTAACTTTAATAAACAATGGAATTTATGCAATTCATAGAGGTGTCCCAGGATCACTAGTATTTAAAAAAGCAGGAGATAAATCCGGTAATCCAATAATTATTAATGCTTTAAAGTTTTATAATCGTGAGGATTAGATCTTTTGTTTTTTGAAAAAGAATCTCCATTAAGCCTTGCACCTGGTCAAATACAATCCGAGCCGGATGCGACTTGGAAAGAAGTTATTGGTGCTGCTTATGATAAATCTTTTGGCGTTGATCGATCTACAAGCGATACAGACCTTTTAAGGAATGAATGGCAGCCTATCATAGAAGAAGTCAACGAAAGAACAGGCTCAGACTTTTATAATCCTGCTAATCATTTTGCTGGCACGTTTCGGCCATTAGCCCCTTCGTCAGAAGAGGGTCACGACATGATGATGTATAAATGGCAGAAAGATAAAGTTCTAAAGCATATAAAAGAAAATGCTGATAAATTGCCTGATTTGCAAAGCATTACCCATGAAGATTTAGTTTTCCAGGCTCAAGAGCAAGCAAAATATAATTACAATGCTTTTAATGAAGTTATGGGCCGAGCAACAGATGCAAAGAATTTGTTTGGCAGTTTGATTGGTGGGATCGGTGCAATGGGAACAGATCCCGTTGTTGTAAGTTCGATGGTCCTTCCTTTAAATCGAGCTTCAACTTTGCGCGGTACAATGTTTCGGGAGGCTCTGATAGGGGCTGGATCAGAAGCAATAATTCAACCTTCAGTTGCTAAATGGTATAAGACATTAGGTTTAAAATATACCTGGGAACAATTTGCAACAGCAGTTGCAGCGGGTGGTATTTTTGGTGCTGGTTTTCCTCTTGCTTTAAGTATCGGCGGTCAAACAGTTAGATTAACAACAGATCAAGTAAAAAAAGGATATGATGCTCTTATCAAAAGTGGAGCAACTAAAGAAACATCAAACCTTAAAACAGCAAGAGAAGCCGCAGAAGAGGCAGATGAAATAGAATCAGATAATCCTATTAGTTCATCTGAGGAGCATATTGCACGTTTAGAACAAGCAGAGCTGGCTCTTAATTCTCTTGATGTGCCTCGAATGTCAGAAACCCCAGAAGCACCAAGAAAACCAATAAAAGACGTTTATGAAACAGATAATTTAAATGGTGTTTTTAGACAGTTTAAACCCGAAGAAATTAATGTTGATGCAAAGTTATTTCAATTCAAAGAAGGTGGAGATGAGTTTGGTGTAACAGATAGATTGCAAGGTGTTACACAATGGGATCCAATTAAATCAGGAACGATAACTGTTTATGAATTTGCTGATGGGCGCAAATTTATTGCTGATGGACATCAAAGATTAGGGTTAGCAAAAAGAATAGCAGCAGCAGATCCAGCGCAAGATGTACGTTTAATTGGTTATACTTTACGAGAAGCAGACGGTATAACGCCAGAAATGGCGCGAGTTATTGCGGCAGTTAAAAATATTGCTGAAGGAACTGGAACAGCTATAGATGCCGCTAAAGTATTACGCGATGCACCAGAGCGCATTGGGGAATTACCGCCAAGATCTGCATTAGTCCGACAGGCTCAAGGATTAACATTACTATCTGATAATGCCTTTGGTATGGTAATTAATGGCGTAGTGCCAGCAAATTACGCTGCTTTAGTAGGACGATTAATACCAGATAACGAAGGATTGCAAGACAATGCTTTGTCTGTATTAGCTAAAACAGATCCAG
>Ga0255751_10003031_pt1 | contig 15462 bp, 26 predicted proteins | sample 071ome_20_FD_179951 | JGI IMG/M metagenome (GOLD analysis project Ga0255751, IMG submission 179951) | Coastal salt marsh microbial communities from the Groves Creek Marsh, Skidaway Island, Georgia - 071412BT metaG (version 2) | ecosystem: Environmental > Aquatic > Marine > Intertidal zone >...
TATTATTATTATCAGCTGAATTTCCCAAAACCATATTAGGAGCTGAAGCGCTGCGAGATAATGCGTCAAACTCAATCTCAAAATCCCCACTCAACGTAACAGGCTGCGCTAATTGCACATACTCCTGAACGCCGTCGAAGAAGTTGAAGTGGCGTGTTTGAGGTATAAAGCCACCTCCCCGCCTAATTGGGTCGGGGAGTTCTGGATATAACTGCTGAGGTTCTGGGTATCTCATTATTGCCCCTCATATTGAGCAATAAAGTGCGTAGCCCCTGCGATATTTGCCAGTGTTAATTGCGTAGCCACAACCTGCCCGGCTGCTGCTGGAGCGTCTTGGTTGTTGTTGTTGTAATCCGCTGCATCAAAGCTACCGTTTGGAACCTCACGGAATCGTAGCGGGCGAATCTCTGACGATGCCTCAAACAATACGGTGCCAGCGGTAACGGTTGCCAGCGGCGTATTTTCGTCAACGTCTGCGGTGTTAAAGAATCGAATAGACCACTGGTGCGTTCGAATAGCTCGATCAATGCCAGTGATTACATAGGAATTAGTGCCAGATTGGATCGGCACGACAATATTTGTGCTGCCATCAGCACGGAAGTTTTTAATAGTAGCCATACGTCACCTAAAAGGCCGGGCGTGCTATGCAGAGGCCCGGCGCATGGTTTATTGGGCTGGGTTTGTTACCAGCTCTTTTTGCGCGGTCAGTTCTTCAATTTCTTTCTTCAGAGCTGCATTCTCTTTCTTCAGAGCTGCAACTTCTTTGGAAGCATCGGCGCCTAGCTTAGCTTTGGCAGCGGACAAGGAGCGAACCTTGCCGTGGTAGCGCTTGGCAGGTAGACCGTTTTCATCCACCTCCAGCTCTACCACACTGCCAATTTTAGCCATGCCGTTTTCATCGTTGTCAGAAGACTTCATGAATAGGTTGAACTTAACAACCTCAAACTTTTCAGTCTTTGCTTTAGACTTAGCCATTGATTGCTCCTTATGCGTTAGGGTTATCAGTGGTAGCGTAAAGCACACCGGATCGACCCTGGAAGTCAGACTTAACAATGAAGCCTAATGCCATCCAGTTATCATAGATGAAATCATCATTCCAACGCAGACGAGTTACCATTTCAGTACTCAGTGCCATACCAGAAACAGGCATGAAGTAGCGCTGATCCAGAGGCATTGCAATGATGCTGTTGCCAGTCAGGATGCTGGTCTGCTTGATAGCACCAACCTGTTCTAAACGGCGCAGTTCATTCAGGATAGTTACCTGAGAACCAGAGTCATCACTGTAGAAGCGCTCGAAGTTAGACAGGATTTCACGAGACACATAGAACGTGATTGGAGCAACAATGTTGTTCGTAATCATGATCGCGTCACGCAAAGTCTTGAAGTTCGCACGAATATCAGCACCAGTTGCGCTTGAGCTGGTAAAGTCGAAGTTCTGACCGCCAGTGCCCAGGTCAATCTGAATGGTGTTAGCATCGCCGAAAATACCATTGTAGGTAGTTCCGTTGAATGTCTCAGTACCACCGTTCAACATGTAATCAACTACGTTCTGACGCAGAGTACGTACAGTTTCGCGCTGATCGTCTACCATCGCGTCAAAGCCTTCTGACTGGAAGGATAACGCTTCACGATAGCTGCGGCGGAATGCAGTACTGTGAACAGGCACGATGCTCGATTCGTAGGTGTAATCTACTTTGTCGCCCAGCACTGGAGCTTGGCCAGTCAAGTGACGAGTGTAGTTACCTGCGTCTGAAGCCTGACGGTATTCGTATTTGATCTTGCCGAAATGAATTGACTTGGCTTGACCCATTACGTCATTCAGGATCACATCACCTTCGTCTGAACGGAATTCGTCCACAGTGATATCATCCATGAAGCGCCATACATCTTCAGGAATACGTGCAGCTTGGTTAGCGGCCATGCCAGACTGCTTCATCATAGCGTGAAGCGCCAGCTCTTGGTTGTTAGCCATTTCACGGCGAGCAATAAGCTCTTTATATTGAGCCTCCATCGCCATCTTGTTTTGAGAGTTGGTCATCAACTCTTTTTTGAATAACATGCTCATTTAATCAGCTCCTTATGATACTAATTTCTTAGCACGAACCAGCGCGTCGGAGCCAGTTACGTTGATGATTTCAGCGGACAGGAAGATAGCGTCAGACAAGTCGGCATTACCAATCTTGAATGTTCCATCGCCATTTGATGTCAGCGGCGTGTTCATTGCTGTGATGTTGTTACCAGCGTTAACCAGTACATTTACATACTCACCATCACGAACCTGAATGCCGTATACAGTGTCGCCATCTGTGTACGCATCATCAGTGGTCTTTTGCTCCAGATAGTTCTCTTGAGCAATGATCGGTGCAGCCTTAGCGTCGGCCGTTGCATTTGGAATGAAGTTGCCGGAAGCATTCAAGCCAATCAGCATACCAGGAAGCAGACCAGCATTCTCAGCAGGTGCTTCTAAAATCTGAGGGCTTACCTTTTCGTTAGGCCCAAGAAAAATTACGTGTTTACCTTTAGCAGCCATGATAAGCCCCCTTAGTCTGGAATTTCAGTAGAAAGTTGATCTTGACCGCCTTCGTGCTGGTAGGCAGAGTTCACGCTGTAGGCTTGGCCGCTGTTAGCAACGATAGATTCCAGAATCTCAACTGGGGTGTCTTTCATTTCTTCAGGCTCTTTACCAAGCGCTTTAGCAGCATTGGTCATAAGGCTGTTCATTTTAGCCTCTTTTTCCTTCTCTGCTTTTTCGTACATGGCGTTGTACTTTTCGTCCATTTTGTCCATGCGGTTAGCCATTTCTTCAACGGAGCTGGCCATTTTATTCATAGCCTCATCCATTTTGCCCATGCGCGCATTGACGTCCATAGCGGTGTCTTTGCCAGCTTTCATGGCGTTACCTGCAAAAGATTTGAAGTCACTATCGGACATGCCCTCTAGCTCCTCCTTGGTCTTACCGCAGTTAGCAGCTAAAAGCTGTTCGATAATAAAGTCTTTCATTTCGCCTTCTTCCTCTTGTGAATTTGGCATGATAGTTGCGTCGTTGTTATTGTTACCTACTGGCACAAGCTTTGCAAGCATGTCAAGGATTTTACTTATAGTTCCTTTATCTGCTGGCAGTTCAATTTCAATTTCGTCGTCTTCATCTTCCATAAGCCCTTGTTTTTCCTCATTAAGATTACAAACAATGACTTCGCTTGTCTGACCTTCTGCATTGGCAAAAATGCCGACACCTTTTTCAGGGGTTGCCGCGCCCGGCTCATCAAGCAGGATTGCAACGTGGTCAAACTCCATGTTTCGGGCTATCCAGGTGTACTCATCACCGTCAGCATTGACGCCTGACACTTCATCTTTTGTCAGCATCAGTCCGGTTGATACATGGATTGGCTCGCGTGAGGATTCCATATATTGGATACGGTCAAGAAGTTCAGGGCCTCGCTTACACCCCTTCGCCTGATCGACATTAATCACAATATCCATCAATACTTCATTGCCACGCTTTGTTACATTGCGATTGACTGCGCCAACATAGAAGTTTTGCACAGCCTGCCCGCTCTTGGCGCTAATGAAGTTACCGCTTGCATCAGTAGGGTGTCCAAGTGGCGCCAGTGTCTCATCAATTGACAGATATGATCTATCAATATCTTCAGAGGAGTAAAGGCCGCCATTCATGACAACATCGTCACGAATAGGGCACACATTGCGCAGCACGATCTCGCCGCGCTTTTCATCCCGGTATACGTTTTTAGCATTGACCTGAGTCAACACGTTACAACGTAGCTTTTGATTGCCTTTCATTTTGAAATACTCTATTTGCTGTAATCGTTTATCGGCCTCTTCTTTTGATGAATAGCCTTTTGATATCCTCTTGCCTTCTTCCGAGTAGACAAACCACTTGCCACCCTCTTTACGAACCACGTTGGCTTGAATGTTGTTTGACTTGTCTTTGTCGGCAGCTTTCATCTGATCGTATAGCTTGCGGAACCATGACATTCCAGGTCTACCGCCCCACAGCATGGCAGAGGCATAGGCATGGCTATCTTTAGGCTCATCTAGGAATCGTTCATTTCGCCCCCAAAATCTATTGCCTTTTCTTGCCCACTCAGGACTTACGCTTGACCCAGAGGCAAGCTTTCTTGCCATTGACACGGTTGAGGCTTCTAATCCTTTTCCAGTCTTTCCTTCTTTATGGAGTTCAAGGCCGCGCTTATATGCCTTCCTTACCGTTTCAGGAGGCGAGAAGTTTATGTGAGAATACTTTGGCATGATTTATGCGTCCGGCAATATTTATGCCAGTTTACATAATGATCGGGAATAAAAAAAGCCCTGCTGGGGAACAGGGCTAAAAGGTTTTTTACACTTAAGGAGAGCAATGAATCAATCGAGTGAGAATGATTGCAGTTGCTCGTCCACCATATCACGGATTAAGTGCATGTCAATCCTAATCATCCCATTCAACGTGAATGTGATTGCTTTCAAGTATCACCTGAAACCTTCCAAATGCATTACTGTACTGACTAAGCTTGTCAGATAGCCTACGCGCCGCCTCTTTTCCTTTATCCTTAAAGTATCTTGTTCTGAGATCAATAGCATACCCACTATAATGCAAAGATCCTGCAGAGTGAGACAGATCAAAAACACCATCAAGATCATGGTACCTTCCATCAAACTCAGTCCCACTTGTTATTACGCACTCATGGCCAAGATCAAGCCATATCTCTTCAGCGTGCTTCATTGCGTGGCGCATTACTCTTTTGATGCCATCAAGACTAGCATTTGCCTTTATCTTCACTTTAACAACTCCTTAAGGCTGCGGTTTTGGTTGTTCAGGAATTGCAACAACTCCTGAAGGTTCTTTATTTCATCACCAGCAAAACAGATTTCTCCTTCTGGTGATGCTGTAGGGTACTTGCCAGGGTAATCAATCAATAGGCTATCTGGCACATCCGGTGTTACTTGAACAGGAATATTAACAGCCTTGTAAACAACTTCAGGCTCTTTTACTTCCTTTGATGAGCAGCCAGTAACGAGTATCGAGAAAGCCACACACCCAGAGAACAGAACCAGCACGCCGATACACTGTAGAGATATTTCAAACAGCTCAGCCAAATCAATTCTTGATGTTTTCATCTACCCACCTGTTGAACTCTTGTGATGATCGGGCAGGCTTTATATCAGGCGTGGCGAATTTTGCAATGGCCATGCTGACAGCGCTATCGATCTTGCGCTTACATGTGCGCTTGATTTCAGGTATTGACTGACTAAGCTGGTCACGGCCGGACTCGCATAGCGACTTCTCAGACTCTAGCAATGCAATCTTTCTCAATGCCAAGTCATGCTCAATAACCTGATCATCAATGACCTGCTGAAGATCGTCAGACAGGTTTCGGTAATGCCATGCCTGATACCCGGTGGCCAGAATGACAACTACCAGCAGAGCATGTATCGGGTATTTGCCCACTAATTGCGTAAACTTTAGAAAGCCTGTCATTTCTTACCACCTTGAATACACATCAATACGGTAGACTCGGCATTAATTCCGGCCAGGGTGCGGAGATTGTAATTCATTGCGTACTGGGCCGAGTGAATGCTTGGAAGAGGCTGGTTAGGCTCAAGATACATTTCTGATAGCTCTTTGAATTGGCCCTCTAGTATGCGGTGATTATCTCGTCCGTCCTTAAAGTGTAGGTTTGCGTTCATTCCACACCATCCAGCTTCGCAATATTATCCTTCATCAGCTTAACCTTTGGTGCCAGGTGACGGTATAAGTCACACACTCGATACTGAGATAGCGCCATAATATCCAGCTCACCAATGCAGTGCCCGGCTATCTGAACCTCTGCAAACATGAATGATCCGTTATCAGTGGCGTCAACCAAGTCAACTGAGTGACCCAGTAGATCGTTGATTAGCAGGTGCATCACCTTTTTTTCAATATTCATATTGCTCCCCGATTTTAGATATTTCCGAATTCACTGAGTCAATAGAAGTCTTTATTATGGATCGCTTGTAATTGCTGGTAGCAACCATATCTCCAATTTCAAGTGAGTAAGGTTTTTCTATCTTTTCCTTAACTGACAGTGCGCTTTCTCTAAATGCATTAGCGATGGCCTTTCTAAATTTTTTTCTTTTAGTGCCATCAGGGTCAAAAAAATCACACCATTCAGAAAGAGACTCTTCTTTTTTTCTAATCATTTCTTCATGAGGCATGCAAAAATAATCTTCGCAAGCCTTTCTGCACTCTTCAATTGACCTTCCATTTACAGGCATTAACTCACACTCATCATACCAAGATGCAACACCTGTAGCGTATGAGTCCTTAGAGCCATCACCATACTTTTGGTAATAACTGTATTTTACGTAGGTTATTACATCGCTGTTGAAATGAGACTTTGAGTGCTCATATATCGGCCTTATGTAGACCTCGTCCCCAGTAGCGAATCTTTGCCCTTTAGGCTGCTTTCCACTATCCATTATTACTCTCCATATCAGCCCTTACTACCCGCTCGACATAAGCGGACATGTTAGGCTGTTTCGTTATGTGTAGTCTTACGTCCGGAGCAAGCTTGGTGCCCCAGTATTTCTTCTTCTCTGATTCCGGCTTTTTTGGTCGGCCGCGCTTCTTGCTTTCAGTCATGGCAATATCATAGTGATTATTTTATGTATGTCCATTAAATATTGGATATCGGCGCTATTTGTCTACACCAAAGAACTTCTTACGCTGGGCTTTTACTTTGTCTTCGAAGTTCGGGTCTGTTGGTTTTCCATTGGAGTCAACCAATACGCTTACCTGGGTACAAAGGCACGCAATCGCGTTCCCACCCTCCTGATACCACTCCTCAGTCTCTTTTCGCGTGTATATCCCGCCGTGACGCTGTGCGTGTGTTTTGCGGGTTCTATCAGGTATTAGCGCGGATATGTGCATAAGACCTGTTCTTACACCGATCTGGTTAGCTTGGAAGTTCTCATCCCATAGCGCCCGGCGGTGCGCACCAGTTATCTCAGTTCGTGCTATTCGTTTAGCTCTGGCCAGATTACCCTTAGTTCCCTTCTTCTTGTCGCCAAACAATGACTTGTTAATACGCGAGGCTATCCGGTTTGGGTTTTCACCGTTGGACATACCATCGGTAAGGATTCTTCCTAGGCTGGCTTTCATATCGCCAGTGAGGCCCTTAAAATCCTCGAATGCCCGGGTTCCGATATAGATCAGCCTGTCCTCAAATGGAGTGGTTAGGCGTATGCCATCGTATGACCTTGGGTATGATCCCTCGGTTATAATCTCCATATCCCGAATGGCATCAGCCGTTGAGTTCTCATAAGCCTGTATGGAGGCATCAGAAAGCAGGTGTGTTCGCTCATTACCATCAAGCAGGATGTCATCGATGAGGTCTTGAATATAGGCGTCAATATCGTTGATCAGCGCTGCGTCTAACTGATACTGGTAGAAGTTCTGGTTTACCTGCATCACCTCAAACTGCAAGCCATCGATATACGTGCGCATCCCATTCAGAACGCGCTTAAATCGATTCTCAAGCTGCTTGAATACCCTTGCCTCAATAGCATGAGTTCCAGTTTTGTTGACCTTGGCAGTTGGCAATGGAGGGTTAGGCATTACAGCTCCTCGTCACCCACATCATCATCGCCTAATTGCTCGGAATCAATGTCATCATCTGTCTTAAGCTCATCAATGCCAGTCATAGCCAAAGCTGAATCCATGGAGATTGTAGGCTGACCAGATTCACGGGCCAGCTTGTTGATCTCCATTACCTTCTTCAGCATGTCCAGCTTTTCGGTATCGGATGGTGCAAACGGATCATCGAAAACAATCTCATACACGCCGCCCGGTGGTTCATCGATCAGCTTTAGCTTAATGAAATGATCAATTACCTTGCGCAGGGATGGTGCAGCAAAGTTCTCTTGACGGTCTTTTGTGGTCTTGGCCGCTTGCTTCTGATCCTCATCGGATGCCAGTCGCCCGGTCTGCTGGCCAATTAATACTGTCATAGGGTACTGAATACCCGCAGCGATAGACGATAATGCAATCTCAAAGTGTGGTTTCGGATCGGTCAGATTGATTGAGATAGTTTCGCGCGTCATGCCCTGGGATGTGAACGACTTGTCAAACCCTCTTACCCAGTCTTCTACAATCTCATTGAATCGGTCGGCAATTTCTGATGGGTTCGATGCGCCTAGCAATTGCTGAAGGCTTGTCAGGTTGGCGTCCTTCTCCATAGCAAAGAACTGGCTACCACGGGCATTCTTGAAGAATCCTTCACCGCCAGCACCAATCAACTTGAAACAGGTAACAAGGTCATTGAATGATTCTTTTAGCGCAGACTTGCCGTAAATAGTGCCATCGTCTGCACCTTCAGCCCATGTAATAACTCGATCTGGGCTGGCTAGTAATGATCGTCCAGTATCATCGTTCCTATCGCCTAGGTTAGATTCCTGAACCTGCCAGGTAATCGGATCGCCGTAGTTGTTTGAGAATGGGTCGTTATCGAACTGGCGCGGCTCTAGTTGCGCCTCATACAGCGGACGCATACGAACCAAGCGACCACTTCCGGGAACTACGCTTTTTTGTGGGTGCTTTCCATCTGTTATCTCAAGGAACAACCCGCCCCAGCGACCAACGCGCTGACGCTCATCAAGCCCACGAATAGCACGCCAGAAGCCTGTCTCCTCAAACAGCTTGATTAACTTCTGTTCCCATGCCGTAGGGTCTTTCGATTTAGAGTCATCAGTAATGCGTGGCGGCGTCTTCCATGTCTCAGTTACCGGGAATCGAACAATGGCAGAGGCCAGTGCGAACCGCTCAAACAGATAATAGAACGATTCAAACGTCAGGGTATGCTGATATCCGAAGTCGTTATAGATATTCGTGTGCTTTGAGTCTACGCCGTACTCTGAGAAGTTCTGAATACGTGAGCGGCGCATATTGGTCTGACCATTGGCCACCATTTCATTGACCGTCATAATTGCGTCAACCAGTTTCTTTTTCTGGCTATTCACAGCTACCGCTTGTTTGTTTTTGTCGCTTTTCTTCATTAGTCAAGCCTGAATGAGTTTTTAAGCATTGTACGGTATAAGCATAGAGTGTGCCAATTACCTGCGTCTAGATGGTATTAACAGTGCTGGTGCGCTGCCAGACTTCAACAATCCAATGTCAACAGCATCCATTGTGTTATCCACCATATCATCATGGTCGTGCGAGTCATCAACCGTGAACTGACTATGCTCTGCCACGAACTCAACAACCCACTTCTCATTATTTGGTATGCAGACCTTGCCAGCTTTAATTTGTGGTGCAGTATCGTATGCCCGGGTAGTCTTATCAATGTTGCGCTGGATTGGAGTGATATTAACCGGAAGCTCAGAGGTTAAGTCCTGTATTAGCCCTGTTCCTGATGATTTGTCCTCAACATGAATGCTTCTCAAGTTTCCTTGCACAAGATCATTCTTAGCAAAAGACGCCTCAACAAACGCCTTGAATTCAGCTCGAAGCTCCGGAGCATCGAACTTACCTCGCTTCATGTCAATCAGGTATATCTTACCCTCATGCACACCCCACTCACAGAACACACTGAAATCATTGTGTTGGCCTTTCTTCTGGGCAGTATCGGCTGTTATGAATCGATATTCCCAGAATGACGGCTTAGGTATATCTGCGCCTTCACCATAGTAAACCCACCAGTCAGGGTCGAACATCTGGCCACCCAGGGCTATTGGCTTCTGCATGTACTGAGACATGAATGTGTATTCATTTTGCTCCCACAGATCCATTAACTGCCCGATATCCTCGTTCTCCGGCCAGAACGAGTAATACCCTCTCACGCACTCAGAATTCTTTACGGCATTCCAGCAATTTGTCTTGTGTGGCTCTGGTAGGTTCTCTATGTACTCTTCTGTTATCAGGGCAGGAATTACCACTTGATCGAAGTCAAGACCCATTCCCCCACTCATCATGAACCCGGTAGCATCAAGTTGATGTAATCTCTGTTGAATGCTAATGATTGGCGTGGGGTGCGCTTTTGACTTATCACCGCGACGTGATCGAACCGTGTCAACAAGCATCCTGTTGTACTTATCACGTTTAACTGCCGAGAACATATCCTCGGGCTTCGAAAAGTCATCCAGCATCAATGCGCCGGAGTATTCAGGCCCAGGGTAACCTCCACGACCGCCGGTTATCTGACCGCCAGCCGAACGACTAACCATTTCGAACAAAACCTTATTAGTATCGCTAACAAGCTGCCATTCTTCAGCCTGATCTGCACCAAACGAAGAAGGCCAAAGCTCTTGCCACTCGCCAGATTTGATCATTTCCCGAACTCGGCGAGAGTTTCGTTTTACCAGTGAGTCGGCATAAGAAAGTGACAAGTAACGCTGTCTTTGTGATGGCGCTATATTTTGTATTGAAGACCATGGAGGAAAGAATATAGACCATGTTTCTGTTTTGGTTGAGCCTGGCGGTACATTGAGTATGGTATTCCCTCGCTTGCGTGACACTACGTCTTCCGCAATGCTTGCTACCATTTTATGATGCCAGTTAGTGATAAACCTTTGACCCTGTGTAATCTGGAACCATATTTGCTGAAATCTAAGAAAAGACCGTTCAGATATCAACCTTACGGCCTGCTTTTGGCCGTCACTCATTTCATCCCAATCAAGCATTAAATTTAATTCCGTGATTCTCATGAAATCCATATTTTAAATTTGCGGATTTCCTGGCATCTATCGCATCGGACAGTTCAGAGAACCTGCCAATATTTATTTGCTTGTACTTTACCTTTATTGTAGCTCGCCACTTATTATTTACTTTGTCCCAGCTAACTCCAGTAAACCCAGAAACATTGCTTGGCTTTGGCCTCTGGTTTCTTGAGTTTTCAATCTTATTTACAACCCTTAAATTCTCAATTCTATTGTCAGATCTGTTTCCATTTATGTGATCAATGGATTTCCCAGAAACACTAAATCCAGAATAGATTGCAACCATTCTATGATGAAGTTGCATTTTTCCACCTATTGATATCATTCTATACCCAGATTTAGCCATTGTTCCTGCATAACGACCTGTTGACCTTTCAACAAGCGCACCATAAAAGGCGTCGTATATAAATCTTTCTTGCAGGTATGATTGTGTAATTTCGATCATGATTGGTCTCTCATGCTGTGGTCGTATTTGATTGCGGAAAGCAACGACCAATTGCCTTTCAGGAGCTACCCTATCCGCTATAAAATTATATCAAAGCTTATCCAGTACATCCTGAACGTCTTTAGCAATGACTGTTGCTTTAGGCGTCATTGTTCCGTCTGTGCTTGTATGGTCAATGATCTGCTTATCTAGACCCAACAGCTTAGCCTTTCCCATTGTCGCTCCAACGGCCGCTGAGCTTTGAGGTGTCTCACAGGTCAATGCGCACGTTCTCGCCTCTTCTAGCTCTTTCAGTAGGTCGTCAACGGTAATATTATGCCTCACTCTGTGCTCCTCTTTTAATTCTTTAAGCCTTTGGGCCACCTTGGGGTTTTTCTGAAGCTTGCTTGACTCTTCCCAAATCTGCTTATCTGTCATATTTTCGGTGTTGTATGCACTTCGATATGCATCAGATGCACTATCTAATTCAATGCATCCGGTGCAAAACTTCTCTTGCTTCCGAGTCAATGCCATTAGATTAGGAACTCTTCTTCAGATGAACCCATACCTTAACCCTCCAACACTGCGTTAATGCCAGTGTATGTTGTTACGAAGAATTTCTTACCCATAACCTCTGTCCAGTCGTGCCAGTGGCTCAGGTTGATGTGAACACGATCACCCCGGCTGATGTCTTCATGGCCAGAGAATGCAACGGTGCCCTTGTTCTGCATTTCTTTACGCTCGTAGGCAACGCCGTTTTTCTCTTCTTCCTGACCATCTAATGTGATCAGTATCTTACCGTTTGCTGGCTTAAAATTCATTCGCCATTCCTTATGTATTCCCCTTTATACTCCAGTATATAACCTAGATTCGTTCCTAGGTCTTCCACCGGATAGGGGCGCTTTTTCATATTGTCGTAGACAATACCGTCCTTTACCAGCACAGCATGTCCTCCGCTTGGCAGCCTTGTGTATCTTACCTGGCCGCCTATTTCTTTCTGGAGTGTAAAAGCGTAGTCCTCACAATCGCCTTGAAATGGATGGTAGATGCTTTCGTAAGCTATCCACTCATTCTTTCCGGACTCTTCCCGCTTATACCTGAAGTTCCACCGGGCTATCCTATGGATATCCTCATGTGGCATCTTCTGCATAGACGAGCAGCCAGCTATTGTCATAGCCATTACTGCTGTTGTGATTCTCATCCCTTACACTCCATTAATCCATTATATGTGTGTCCTTTTAATTATCAAGGCTTCCATGCCTTAATAGCCATTAGTCACTGTCCTTTATGAATTACCCGATCGAATAATTGCAAGCTCGGGCAACAATTGCGACACACCACCCAATAAATGCAATAATCCAACCCACTGATGCCATTTGAAGATAATCATCCTCAGTTAGATTTTTTCCACCATCTGCATTATCAGCAAAAGCAGATGGCCATATAAATCCAGCGACAATCATAAGAGCAAAAACAACCACACTAGCAACCAGCGCCCAAAATGTTGGCTGGCTATAATCAATGCTCATGTCGCCCTCTCATAGCCCGACGTATGGCTTCGTCTGCTATGCGCTGGGAGCTTTTTATATATACACCTGAAAATAATATCTGATCTGTAGTGCAAACATCATCCTGCCCTGTGCCCATGCTTGGCGCAATGCAACCTTCTTTCCACGGCTGCATATCCGAGCTATCAAACCTTACATCTTCCATATCTATATCCTTAGTTAATCAGAGTAGAGTGTGCACCCTACTCCTTGTTATGCGCCTTAGCGCTGGTTAAAGTATTTTACGGATACTTGATTTAAATCTCTTTGGAGGTGGCTCTGGGGTTTCATACTTCACCTTTCCAGTAACCTTCATCCAATGAATCACAAATTCAGCAAGCAAGTCAGGTTCAAGCACATGGCAATTAGCAATATACCTTCTAGCTTCCTGAGCCACGGCCTCTGCTCGCTTGTACGATTCTAATTTTCTTTTACTTATTTCAACCAGCATAATCCTCTCCTTTGTTTATAACACTTCATTGCGCGGGACATAGCCCGCGAATTTGGTTTTTATGCGCCCATATAGGGCGCGGCTAGTGGTTAAAACGGAATATCATCACCTTGCGGGGACTGATTTTGCGGCGCGGACTGGTGAACTCCCATTGGCTGATTCTGCGGCGGTGGCGGCGGCTGATTAGGATTAAACCCCGGCTGTTGAGGCTGGAACCCTGCCTGTTGTTGCTGTGGTTGATATTGCGCCTGCTGTGGCTGTGCATTCTGTGGAGAATGAATAGCGCCTAACCATGCCTCCTGTAGTTCGATCGAATAGACAGGCCCGTTTTGACCGTCGAATATTTCGATCTTCTGAGTTTTTCCGCCAACCTCAACAACAGCACCTTCCACCAGTGCGGAGCGATAAAAATCAATCTGCGCCTGATTGCGAACAAAAACAGCGGCGCTATAGTTTGTCCACTCCTTCTGCTTTGTTTTGTGGTCGTAGTACTGGACACCGCCACGGATGCCAAACCCTACGGATTCACCAGCTTGAAACTCACTTGCGGCCTTATTTAGTTTTAATACAACTGTAGTTGCCATTTTAACCTTCCTTTAGTTAGGTTTATTTAATTTCGCCCATTCAGGCAGTTGTGGTTTTAACCAGTAGCCATAGTTTGGCTGCTGGCCTTTCTTTGCAAAATTGCATCTTGTTGCCAAGTGTTTGACATTATTGTCTGGATAGCCTGTCTTGCATTGGGCAAAAGTTGCATCCAGTTTGTAAAGGTATCGACCAATACCCCACTGAACAGCAGCTCTTTTCATTGAGTCAGATCGTCCGCCTTTAGTTGCCTCAACTTGCGTATTGTCGGCAGCATCCCACTTTGTAACCCATTGCTGAGAAGCTGCATCATACACGGATATACCACACTCAACGCCACCACCTGGAATGTCACGGTATTGATTCTGCCATCCTAGAGGGCCAAAAACATCATCAAGCCTAGCCATAATTGCCCGGTTAGTAACATAGGCTAATACCATTGCCCATGGCCCATTATTTCCAGTGCCAACCTGCTGGGCGCGCCACTCGATGTCACTATCGGCAAAAGGAGCCTGTAATTGTTGCATTAAGTTATTCATAACTTACCACCCTGTATTTTACTAACCATTGCAGCAACTGCTTGGGCCTTACAAGGCTTGCTATCTTTAACAACTGGCCGCTCGGCCGTAGGCTTATACTGCTGGTGAATGGTATTGATCTTAAACATGATTCCAGATCGGTCTAAATCATCCTGCATACGCTGGCGAGCAATAAAGTCCTGACACTTGCTTATCTCAGCATTCTTTTCTGCAAGCTCTGAATACAGCATTGATAGCTGATCCTGGGCATGGTCAGAATAGATTTTTTCGTATGCCAGCTCCTGATTACCAGCGCCGATACATTCAAGAACTTCATTCTGCTTGGCCCAGCCCTCTTTAAAGCTAGGATGGCAATCAGCCTTGCACTCCTGGTGATTCTGACAGGCTTTCTGTCCGGCTAAAAACTGATCCAAATCAAACATCGAAACACACTCCTGCGTAGTAGGCTTTTGACATGCCATTGGCTTTATCCTCTGCAGCCTTATCCATGAGCTTCTTAAATTCACCATCAAGAGACACGGCAGCAGCGCCAGTAGCTGCATTAAGGATCATTGCCATCTGATTAACGCATGACTCTCCAAAGTCTGAATCGGTACCAGTAATTACACTTACAAAAACGTCATAAGCATCCTGACTATTAACGCTATCACCATCACGCCAGCACTGCTGGATAGACTCAGATAAAGACTTCTCTTTGCCTTCCGGATCTGTGATTGCATTAGCTAAAACACTGATTTTGTGATTAGTCATTTTTATTTCTCCTTGGTGTTGCGTTTTGAATATAATCCTAATATTATTGGAACATAATCCGATTTGCAAGGTGTTTTATGAAAAAACAACACAATAAAAAATACGACTTACAAAAGGGCTTTGAGCTTCTTTGCGAAAAGAAAGGAGGAAGCATCTCATCAATAGCAACTGGAGCTGGCTTGGATGACTCAACGATCAGAAAAGCCATAAAAAACAACAACATAACAATCGAAACATTAGAAAAGATTGCAGAATACACCGGACACTTCTATACGTGTCCGACAACAAAAATCACAGTGCCATCAGTAAAGAAGCTGCTGGTTACTATGGGTATTAAGTAGATAAGGAGAAAGACCAATGAGAGAGATTAAGTTTCGTGCGTGGGCGCCTAATTGCCAAGAAATGTGGGACTGGGAAAGAATGCAGTATGTACTGAATACCATTGGATGGCAGAACTTT
>Ga0255751_10003035_pt1 | contig 15449 bp, 8 predicted proteins | sample 071ome_20_FD_179951 | JGI IMG/M metagenome (GOLD analysis project Ga0255751, IMG submission 179951) | Coastal salt marsh microbial communities from the Groves Creek Marsh, Skidaway Island, Georgia - 071412BT metaG (version 2) | ecosystem: Environmental > Aquatic > Marine > Intertidal zone > Salt...
ACGCACACACTCTTCCTTTTTGCGCGTGGTGTCTTTTTTTCAAAAATCCAGAGAGAGACGAAGAGAGAGTTTTTGCGCGCGCTGCGCGTTGGACGCCGGGAACAGCAGTAAACAACAACAACAAACGAGAGAGATAAACAGAAGAAGAAGAAGAAGAAGAAGAAGAAGAAGAAGAAGAAGAGATGAAGGATGCGACGACGACGACGACGACGACGATCGCGAATAACAACAAAAACGCGCGCGCATCCTCACCTCGTGCATCTCCCCTAGAAGAAGAAGAAAAAGAGGAAAAAGAGGAAAAAATGCAGGAGAAGAGAAAAAGAAGAAGAAGAGAAAACGGCGGCGCGATAGAGTGGGCAGATCTTCAGAAGGAGAATTACGACGATGAAGACGACGACGACGAAGACGATGGAGATGATGATGAGGACGACGACGGGCGAAATATTTCCAAAGAAAAGAAGAAGAAGAAGACAACAACAACGATGATGATGATGAACGCGCTGAGCGCGCCGGTGGCGAAGAAGAAGAAGACGAAGAAGAACAACAACAATAACAACAATAACGTAGATTTAGTGGAGAACAAGAAAACGACGGAGGAAGAGCGGGCGCGACGGAGAGAAGCTTTGCAATTGAAGAGAGAGTTGAAAAACGTAAACGTGGAGGAGAACAATAGGAACTTTGAAAGGATGTTTATCGGAGAGCGCTTCGATGATTTCTCAGCGAGAGCGGAAAATACGAGTAGTGCCGCGGATGACGATAGAATGATTGATGACGACGATATGAACAACGACACTAATCTGGGATGGTGTTACCCGTGCGATTGGACTTTGAAGACGAGAGCTACGTTCGCGAAGATTTGTTGTTTGGATGACAAGGATAACGAAGAAGAAGACGAAGAAGAAGGAGACGATGATGGTTTCGATGAAGAAAGAAGAAGAAGAAGAAGAAAAACTTCGTGGTGCTCCACTTCGTCGAAATCGTTCTCGTGGGTGAACGACGAACGGGGCGCAAACGCCGTCGCCGCCGGCGCGCACGATGCTTTTTCCACGTACGGTGTCAACGGTATCGAACCGTTATCGAGCAAAAACTGTTCCTTCTTTTATTGTTTACCATCCTCTTCGAATTCAATCTTATCCAGCGAAAGCAACAGAAACGACTCGAGACGATCGGCGGCTATGCAACGCGCGACGATATCGTTTCAATATCCGGATTCGCGATTGCCGGCGCAGATGATTGATAAAATGAACATTTCTTTCAACACGAACATCAATAAAGAGGCGTCGTCGAGCAGCGCCGCTACCAACGCGTGGTTTCGCAAACGTTCTGATCAGTGGACGGAAGCGTTGAGTTCCGCCTACGGACGTTTGAGGTCGTATTTTAGCTATTCATTTTACGTCGCGTATGAAGACAGACGGGTATTCTTCGCCTGTCCAGGATTAGATGGTAGCGGTAGCAAAAGCTTTACTTCGGATGAAAACGAGGACAACAACGACGACAACGACAACAATAGTCAAGCTTTTGCCGTCATCACCAACACGAACCAACAAATGCGAAATATTTTGACCAAGAATGGCATCCCTTTCAAACCGGTCTTTGTCACGAGGGACGGCAAAGGCTTCAGCGTGAACGATAACCGAACGAGGTCAGATGAAATAAAGAATCAGAAGCACATGTTGTTCGGAGGCGACGCGAATTTGTTTGACGTGGAGGAAGAGGAAGAAGAAGAAGAAGAAGAAGAAGAAGACAACGAGAAAGAAAACGAGGAGAAAGATAACAAAAAAATGAACCAACAAAACAGTCAAGACGCCGACGAGGACGAGGAAGACGACGGCGACGGATACACCAACGTCACCGAGAAGAAGGCGGAGAAGAACGATGCTGTGCTGAAAAACGCCATACATCCAACCTTTATCGACGCTTGGAAGGAATCAAAACGAAAAATCAAACTGAAAGAAGAGCAAGAAAAGAATAAAGTATTCGAACGGTTCACTCGAGACGGCGCGATTCTCGTCCGAGGCACGTTAGCCGTGCACGGTCTAGTCAACGTCCTGTTGCAGTTTCGAGGCCAAGATCCTGGCGATGCGAAAGTGACGGAGCAGACGGTCATGGATGCCGAAGCGTTGGCTCTGGCGCAGATAAATACCGCTTCCTCTGGGATCACTGGGAATGCGCCAAAAGCGAGCACGATATCCACAGACGTTGGCGCTATTCTCGCCCCGAGACCGTTTGCCAACTGCTTCACGAAATCGTTCGAGTTGAGGCCGAACAAAGTCGCCGTGGCGAGCGAAACGAGCAAATCAAAGCTCATGCGTCTGTGGACCTTGGATTTAGGATCGTCGAGCAATAACAACAACAACATTAGCGATAGTTATAGCAAAAAGAAAAACAAGATGAGAAGAAAGATGAATTTCGGGGATCGCAGTTGGTGCGACCCGTGCGATTTGATACCTCCGTGGACGATGGCGAGAATCTGTCGAGTGCTGTCTGCTGAAGATGATTTTTTCGGTAACAACAACAACAACAACGTCGGTGACGACGCGATGGATGTCGATACCATCGCAAAGGACAACAACAAGAACACTGTGAAGCAACGCATCCTTCGCGAAAACACGAATTCTATTCGTTTGTGGTTGGATACCGATCCGTGCTCGAAAGTGTTGAACGCCTCGGTCGCCGCCGCTCGATTGATGAGCGAGAAGAGCTTCTCGAGACGCGCGAATGCAAAAGAAACGACGAAAGCTCGACAACAAAAGGAAGACGAAATGCAGAGAAATTTCGACGGCGTCTCGTTGAAACCTCGCGACGAGGCTTTCGGGGACCAAGACGAGAAACGCTGGGCGTTTTCGTTTTCATCTTTGAATCAAACACATCGCGAGTACGCGACGAATGCGCGCAAGAACAAAGACATCGCCTCGGACACCGGCGTCGTTCAATCCTTAGAGATCAAGAAAGTCGCGAAGAAAAAGACGAACGAATCGACGATGACGACGACGACGACGACGACGACGGGAAAACAAGAGACAAAAATAGAAATCGTTTGCGCTCGCTCTTGGAAATAAAAATGTAATGATAGAAAACACGCCACGCACGCGCGCGCGCGCGTCCACATTTTTTCACTTCTTTTCTTTTATTATTATTATTGTACACACGCGCTAAAAACGCGCTAAAATTGACGACACGCTATTATAATACTCTCTCTACATTACCTTTGTTCTCTCTCTTATCTCTCTCTCTCTCTTTCTACGCGCTCTATCCGACGATATCATTATTCACGACGTCATCATCTCCACGTCGTTCATCTGTCCAACGATCAGCGCCTCCTTCGTCTTTTTCTTTTTCTTATTTTGCAACTCGTCTCTCTCTTTCTTCATCTTCTGAATTTGTAAACTCATCGTCTTCCTCTCCGTGGTCTTCTTATTTTGTTTCTTCCTCGCGTTTTTCATCGAACTCATCGCCAGTTTGAGCTGTTTTTTTCTCTCCATCTCTCTCTGACGGCGTTCTTTCGCCGTCATCATCGTCATCATCATCGAGTGTTTTTCTGATTCTTCTTCTTCTTCTCTCCTGCCGCCATCATCATCATCATCCGTGACCATCGTCGTCGTCATTCCATCGTTAATCGTATTCTCCTTTTCGTTACCATCAATAGTACCACTACCGGTATTATTATTTATAATGCCGGCTAACCGAAGCGCTCGCAGTTTCTTCTCTCTTCGCTTCGCGCGCTTCACTTTCGCCGACTCTTTCTTCTTCCCGAAATTTTTTGCTCCCATGATGGGATGCGTGTGAATCCTTTTTGAGGTATTTACGACGTAAAAAAAAAACAGGGCGAGTTACGTGATGAAGTGAGAGTAGCAAGCACATTATTTATCGTTTGACCGAGACAAACGCACAGAACTTCTTCTTTTTCAAATTCCCTATGTTGTGTTCTAAAATCTTAACTCGTGTAACGATGAAAAATATAAACGTTATTTATATGCAGTAGTACATTATACACATACACATCAACCTTGTTGTACTCTTGGAAGATCGGGCTCGCTATGCACATTTAACCCTCGCGGAAATCTAAAGTCGCGAGAGTAGAATAAATAGTTTACTTGGAAAGAATTCTATTTAATCCTCAACCTGGCTGAGAACGCTATCTTTCGACGATATTTTGTTCTCACCGGCAGTCGAGATTAACTTTTCTTCCAACTTGGCGATCTGTTTATACATTACCAACATCATCGAATGCATTTCCGCAACCTTCAAGTCGAGCGGCGGGATTTCTTGTTTCTCGTATTTCGTGTAAGACGCGTTGACGACGGAATCAAAAATCTGCTGACTGCCAGAGGTGAACTTTTTACTGCCACCCTTAGATGAGAACGTCTTCTTCATGGCGTCCTTGAAGCCATTCTTCTCGTCGGAACCTTCTTTTCTCTGAGATTTCGAGTCCTCTGCGTTTTTGGCCGAAATTACGCCAGATCTGATGATGCGCTGAAGCTCGTCAACTTCAAACGCCACGTCGCCATCTTCCGTGAGCGCAATCATTTTTGAACCTTCGTCATCAGAATCAGAATCATCGCCACCTTTGTCTTCCAGGAGCTTTTTAACGTCTATATTATTCCCTTCGTTCAACACCAACATCTCAGTTTCCTGAGCGGCAATCATCATGCGTACTCTCTTGAGTAGTTGCTTTTCATTCAAAATCTTCCCTCGACTCGCCGCCGATCGCATCCAGCCTTTCACGAGAAACGACAATTCAGAGACAAGACTACTGGTACTGTGACTCTCATCTTGAACTCTCATGTAGCCCTCGGAAAAGATAGCGATGAGAAAGTTGAGGAGCATGAGCGTCGTGAGCAGGGCGAACGTAGTGTAATAAACCGCTCCCGCAATGGCCAGGTTACCAGGTAATTCAAACAGACGCTGGCCCGCTCCGCGATCGTCTCCAGACAAAGTCCAGCTAATCACTGTTTGCGCCGACTGGGATAAGTTACTGAATTGTTGAGCCTTATCGCCAAACACAACCTGTCCGAAAATCAAGTACATGAGACAGACCATAGATAGTAACGCAAAAAAGTGTGCAAGCTCCTGGAACGACTTACCAACCGTTCGCGTGACGATGCCAAGCTTTGGCTGGAAATCCGCCGCTTTGAAAAAACGGAGTAAACACAGGAAGATGTTGATCCCGTTGATCGTCACGTATATTCCTCGGTTGTTCAGAATCACCACAAAATCGTCCATCACCTTATCGACAAAGTATTTCAAAGTTGAACCATTCTCATCAAACTTCAAAAATCGCGCCTCCTGACTGTGTTGTGGATCAACGTACACGTCGTAGCTGAGTTTGGCGTCGAACTTTCTCATCGCTTCAACGTGCAGCACCCACATCACTACAGTGCAAATGTGCATAGCTATCGATGCAAGTTCGATATAATTCCAAATTGACGAAAAGTATGCGCCAGGGTGGCCGTCAATCCACACAGCCACGATCAATTGAAACAGTTCAACGCTCAACGTGAGCAGGCACGAGACGCAGAAAATTGCTTCGAAAACGCGTCTGACAATATATAAACTTTCAGCCTGCTTATCGTTGGGATCGTAGTAATACGGTTGAGAGTCCATTGCATCGGCTGTAGATTTGACGAGTATGCTACCTGCTTGCGTGAAGGAAAATTCGGAAACGTAACGACAAAAGTATCTCAAGTCGCCGTTGTAAGTCAGGATCTCAACCGTGAATGACTTCGTATATTTATCGAGGTAAAATCCATTTTCGAGATACGTCATTACTCTGTTAAACGCGTTCTCTGCCGCGTTTATGTCGATGAAAATCGGAAAACCTTTCTCACGTTTCTCAAAATCAACGCTGTAAAAACCATACGGAACGCCCCTAGGGTTCATTTCGCTGCTTTCGTAATACGTGACGGGATTTACTTCGAGGCCGGCGTGAAGTGTAGAAGTCGATATGAACGCTGGATCAACTCCAAAAGGCGACGAATCCGTATTTTTTAGATCTTGGCACACCTCGCCGCTCAGAGTCTCCTCCCCTTCTCCCTTGGTGCCAAATTTTCCAGGACAAGTATTTTGAGCATGACGCACTTGATGCATCAAAAGCCCTCCAATCACGACGTTCTTTCCGGCAATGTAACGCCTTCTGTTCACGGAATCGTCAACGGGTACCGGATCTGTGGCATTACTGGAGAGTTTGGGGATGAGAAAGTTGGGTAAAACGAGAGAATTGCCCTCGGTGCTCATTACTGGAACACAGCATCCGTTCTCGACTGATTCGAGACGGTTACCTGAGCTCAGAAATGCAGGCTCATGGCATCTCATGTTCCCGCAAATACCCTCGTCGCACTTCGCGATCCTGTCCTCATCCCATTTATCACTGTCGATAAGATCGTAATCAAAAAACCAATCTCCATTTGGAACCTTATCGTTACAATTACTCGTTGTGTTCGTTTCGAACGAGCACCAGCCTCGCGATGTGTCTCGCTTTTCACTTCGCGTGCCAGTTGCTTTGCAGTCTGTTTGAAGGAAAACTTCATCCGCGTCGTCACCTGCTGGAACGCTGAACGGCTTTGCAAGTCTGGAAGTTCCAGAAGGGTACGTTTTCTCTAGTTCGCACCCATTGGCCATCACAATAGACACGCCGCCACCACGCCAGCCCTCTTTTGCTCTTGGACCTTGCTCGCCCGACAATTCACCGAGCGCACTTGCGGTATCAATCATCTCTACTTCGTAGTCGCCGGGAGCAACGCACCAGTGGTCTATAGAAAACTGGTTGTCTCCAGGATTCAAAAGAATCATGGACGTTCGAGCTTTGGTCGTGACGGAATCTCCACCGTCGCCAACTGCGTGCGTCTCGACACGGTACACTACCCAGTAGTTTCGACGACCCAAGAAAGATGTTTGCGTCATCATCGACAACAATCTTTGACCGGTTGGACACGCGGGTTTCTCGGGAGGAATTACACTCGGCGCTTTTGCGACAACGCCATCGTCAAGCATAATCGTTTTGCAATCAGAGCTCCCACCAGTCGTTGAATTTACGGAAAATTTAGACTTCGAAGCTGTAGCTCCGACACCAACGACGGAGCGATTTGGGACGCTCGCTACGCCCAAGGAGCACCCTTTGGAATCGGCGATGTGCACCTTCGCGTCTGTCAAGCCGAGTATGTAGCCAGTGCGCGCAGTTTGAATCTCGTACTCGCCTTCTTTCGCGCAATACTTGGTGGTTTTCAATCCTACACTTTCTCTCATATACACGCACTGACCAACCGCACCTTCGATTGGATATCCGTAAGGCGGATATTCGTTCCCTTCATTTTGGGGGACGAGGTTAAGAAGCTGAGGTTGCACTTCCTGAGCCCATTCGAAGTAAGGGGTCCCGTAGGTCACGATAGAACTCAATTTATAACCAGTGTTATTATCGAGAGAATACAGAGATAATTTCTCCGGCATACAATCCAAATAGATGTGATCGTTCAACGCGCCCGTCGGGAGCTGAGCTTTAACGAGAGCGTCGTCTAACTTAATGAAGCGTTCAGGCGAAAGCAGAGATCCACCACTCATCCGAGCTTTCGTGACTTTGTATGAATCACTCACGGATCTGATACCGTACGAAAACGTATCTAATCCCGAGAAGGGGGATGTTAGAACCACGTAGATTTCTTTCGTATCATCGGGACATGAATCGTCAGTGCTGTTCGGCATGGTGATAGCCTCAGAAAATTGCGGGATTGAAAACGAAGTCTCGATCGCCGTCATCAGTTCGAGTTCCGGAGTGATTGTTTCAGGATACAGTTCAATCACATCATCTTCGTCCGCATCACTCAACGTCTGCCAATAACCAAGGCCATCTGGTCCACGACACGAATCGCCAGCGCCTGGGTTGGGAAGAGTGAAATTCTTTACCGACGCTTTCCACCCGTTTGTAGCGCAAAAATCAAAAAACGCCCCGGGTCCGGTTGTCGTACATTTTGTTTCCGGGACCGCCAAGCAACCCTCTTCAGTCATGATTCCGAACGACGGCGTCTCGAAACGTTTTTCACGAATCCAATCAGCAAGGTCCCAACTCTCGGAACCCGTACCGTGTTTAACGATAGTCCAAAGCGACAATTCCGAAACGTTCGCCGGTACGCAAATCTCCGTCGGTCTTGGATACACGGTAAAATCGACGTCGGATCGTGCAAATCTGGAAGTGTATCCGTAAACGCTCAGATGATCGAGCAATACGTTTGGCGCCCACCCTAAATCTGGATCATCTTCTCCATCGACAGAGGTTTGGATTTTTCCAGGGGTCACGTAATCTTGGGGCGGATAAACTACAAGGTTTCTCCCAGAATCCTCGCATGAGTGATCACCCAGCTCATTCATTTCATCGTAACACGAGTACGCCGTCGCGGAAAGCAGACAACCGAATATAGTGGAACCACCAGAGCTATCAGAAATGAGTCCCTCCGCAGAAACGAACTCATCATCAACACCTCCGTGATACTGACAGTAACACTCGTTATCATAATGCAGTGCCACGTTTGCGTACGGAGCATCTTCCATGCAAAGTTCGATGCATTCACTTTTCGCGTCGTCTCCGCTTCCAACCACTCCTTTGTATTCTTCGCCAATCTCAAACGCATTACCGAAAGGAACCCACTCGCCAACTGGACAGATCGTTCCTTCCTGAAACTTCACTTCCGGGGAAGTAACAAAGGCTTGCGTCTCGTGAGTGGAATGGAGCTCGCGAAGAGACGACAAAATCATCAACTTTTTTTCGTCCGCCCCGCACGTCAACGTGGAGTTTTCTTCTGATCCACCCCAAAGTTTCGAAGACGTCGATGTTGATCCTTCGAGCACGGGAACCGACCAATCCGCGGGGATATCCGATGAGCTCGTCATCTTAGTGGTTCTGTCCGAGTCTGATTTTTTGCTCATGCTCTGACCGGCGCGCGTCGTCGCGAAGGATTCGTTTTCCACCCACCCGGGAGAAGGCTCGTTCAGAACTTTGACTACTTGCACTGTCTCGTTTTTGTTCTTAGGCGATGCCGAAGTAACGACGACGAAGGTTTCGTTTGGAAAATTGAGCAGAGGATTGCGATAAATGCGCGGCGCAAAAAAGAATTTGTTCGACGAGGACGTATTCTTGGTTGCGATGAACGCGTCGAGCTCAGCCGCGCTCATGACGACTTCGGACAAAACTTCGCGTCCGGAACCTACCTCTTTGAAAGATGACTCGTGAGCATTTTTTGCCGCAGTAGAATGCAATTGCGGTTCGTAAAATCTCGAGTGAGAACCGTCGCTCAACCCCGCGTATTCGTACATGTCGAACAGATACGTCGCGTCGGCGGTGATCATGGTCGTCGCCTGGTTGTCGCTTACCTCGCACATACCCCAACTGTACGCCAGTTTTTTCTCCGACGATTCTTTGCTGAGCGTATAATATACCTCTCCCGACGTGCCTCCGTACGGAGCGTTGAGTTTCACCTGCCATTGTAAGCCAGGAACCATCATTTCGTACGTTTCCACGGTACCGTTGTAGTACTTGAATTGTCGAGAGTTTGCGAACCAACACTCTTCCACAGTATTTTTCGGAAGATAGAGTTCTCTGGTACAGAGATTCCAGGTTGTCGTATTCATGAAGAGTGCAACGCGATCATCATCGGCGGCGAAATAAGGCGCAGCTTTCAACCGTATTTCCACGGGAACCAAGTACGCGTACTCGCCGCAATCGGCGACGCAGCCGAATCGACCAAATCCTGGGTATTCGCCGGTGGAACACTCTCCGTCGCCGCACACTGGATCTGACCAAATCGGTCCAAAAGTATTTTTTATCCACGAGTAAACTGCGTTTTTATCTTCGTATAATTCAACTACCTCATCCGTCGCCTTCGTTTTTGGTAAAAGCACCGCTTCGATCGAGGACGTGACGTCGTACGCCGACTCCACGTTCGCTTGTTGGTACAAAAGTCCGAGGTACAACGCGAGAAACATCGCGTATAACACGAGCGCCCAATACGCAGATCTCATATTAATGCGATCCTTTAAGAAAACTTTCAATTTTCGGAGCGTAAGTATCGAGTGATATCGACGTTCTCCGTCTTCGGCGACTTGCAGCTCGTCTTCGTTCAACTGGCCGTCTCCGTCTCTATCGGCTTTCAAGAATCTCAAATATCTCGCCTTGTCAGCTCGTTTCATCCCTCGCATCTCGTCCTCGTCCAACTTTAAGTCCTCGTTCAAATCCCAATTCATTTGTTCCTTCCGATCGTCCGCGTCGGCGTCGTCGCGGTGTTTATTCTGCGCTTTCAAAGCGCGGAGTACAAACGCCATATGTTATCGCTGCTCGTCGGTCGCGAAGAATCTTATTTAATTATATTTTATATCCGGGAGAAGAAGAAGAAGAAAGAGCAAAAAGCGCGCGCGCAGGGGTGTGTGGTATTTTATCGAAATATCTCCCTTTTTCTGCGAATACTCTCTCCCGCGATGAGTGATAAAGTTTGAACGACGAAGCGCTCGCGCACACGCACGCGCACTACCACCAACACAAACTCTGGACGAGAGTGTGATGAGCACCACTTCAGAATGACGAATTTTGGGTTAACGAACCGAACGAGACGAAAGCGAAAACGTAAAAACTATAAAAACAGTTGAACGCGCCGGACGTAAGCGAGTCAAGAGAGATAGAGAGACGAGAGACGAGAGATAGAGAGACGAGAGACGAGAGAGAGAGAGAGAAGAAAAAAAACAAAAGGAAAAAAAGAGCGCTATAGAAACCCTATACATGTGTACATTTTTACGTCCCGTCAAGAGTGAGAAGAAGACCACAACCCACACTAAAAACAAAGAAGGTACGAGAGCGCACTGCTTCCACTGCGTACCAACCCAGAGAGAGAGAGAAAAGAACCTCTCGTCGATCATCGACGAGGGTCTTTTTCGCTGTCGTTGTTGTTGTTTTCTCTCTCTCTCTCTCTCTCGTTTGTTGTCGTCGTCGTCGTCGCAAAGAAGAGGAAGAATCAAAGCGTCCGATTACTGTTTTTTGGATAGAAACCTCTCTTGTCTCTCTCCGTATCTCTCTCAAATGTCTCTCTCTCTCTCTCTCGTTCTTTCGAAAGAGATACGGAGAGAGAAGAGGAGTGGCTTTTCGAACCTTTTTTTCTTTTCATTCGCGCGCGCGCGATAAGAAACAGCTCCTCTCTCGCGTTCGACGACGACGTCGATATACGACGACGAAAAGTTTATCGTTCGCTTTTCCCCGCGCGATGATGATGATTTTTGACTAATCGATCGACAATTTTTTTCTCTCTTTTGTCTGCGTCCTCTCTGGATGGACCAAAAACAACCACAACAGATAATACTATTTTTGATTTTTAAAAAAAAATGGCCTCGCAAGCGACGATGATGATGAAATCCACCACCGCGTTCGTCCAAAAGACGTCCGCTTTGAAGAGAAGAAGCAACAAGAAGGCTGCTGCTTCTGCCACGAAGAGAGCGTCTGCCGTTCGCGTTTCGGCGGCGTCGGAAATCGGCACGCCGTTCTCCACGTGGGTGCTCCAACAAGAGATGAAGGATAACATCGACAACGAACACGCCATCGTGTTGCAATCCATCTCGGTCGCGTGCAAGCAAATCGCGTCTCTCGTGCAAAGAGCTGGTTTGGCGGGCATGACTGGTTTGGCCGGCGACACGAACGTTCAAGGGGAAGACCAAAAGAAGTTGGACGTCATCTCCAACGACGTCTTTTGCGACACGTTGAGATTGTCCGGGAGAACCGGCGTCATCGCGTCGGAGGAAGAAGACGTGCCGGTCGCGGTCGAAGAAACGTACGGCGGGAACTACGTGTGCGTTTTTGATCCGTTAGATGGTTCCTCGAACATCGATGCCGCCGTTTCCACCGGTTCCATCTGGGGTATCTACGCGGGCGACTCGCAGTGCGTTCCGGATTTCAACTCCGAATCGCCGGCGGAAGTCGAAGCGAAGTGCGTGCAAAACGTCTGCCAACCGGGCGAAAACTTGGTTTCCGCTGGCTACTGCATGTACTCCTCGTCTACCATCTTGGTCATCTCCGTCGGGGATGGCGTCTACGGTTTCACCTTGGACTCCGCCGTCGGCGAGTTCATCATGACCCACGAAAGAATCCAAATCCCGAAATCCGGGAAGATTTACTCCTTCAACGAAGGTAACTACGACATGTGGGCCCCGGGATTGAAGAAGTACATGGACTCGTTGAAGACGGGCGGTAAAGAAACCGGATCTAAGCCGTACTCTGCCAGATACATTGGCTCTTTGGTTGGTGACTTCCACAGAACGATGTTGTACGGCGGCATCTACGGCTACCCGGGCGATTCCAAGAACCCGAACGGTAAGTTGCGCTTGTTGTACGAATGCGCGCCGATGAGTTTCTTGGCCGAGCAAGCCGGCGGGGCGGGTTCTGATGGTACCGGGAGAGTGTTGAAGATCAACCCGGAGAAGGTGCACCAACGCGTGCCGTTCTTCACCGGTTCCTCCGAAGAAGTCGCGTACTTGGAATCGTTCATGAAGTAAATAAAGAGTACATCTATCGACGATGAGTTTATTTTGTTAGTAGAGAGAGAGAGAGAGAGAGTGAGAAGAGAGAGAGAAGAGGGCGAGCGAGCGAGCGAGCGAGCGAGAGGAATAAAAGAAAAATGGTTTATATGTGATCGTTTTTGAAGGGAGGAGAAGAGGAAGCAGCATTTAATTGTAATAATCATTGAATTTGAGAATAAGACGAGATGTGTTTTATACCACGCGTGTGTGTAAATAAATGATCGATCGCGCACAAACATTCTCTCGCTCTTGTTTTGGAACTCTCTTCTTTTTTTGTATCGTCAACATCAAATTTTTACCCGACGTTGTTGTCATCGTTTTCTTAATGAGAACAATAATTAAGCATTCGTCGCTCTCGTTGCTCTTTTAATCGCTCTTTTAATCGCTTCTCGATTCAAGCTCGTCACCACGTGAATCTCTTGCACTTGTCTTCCGCTTCTCGCTAATAAGTTGTACCCGTCCTCGACTTGAACGTTGGTGAGCCATAACTCGAGATCTTGGGAAACGACCCTTCTCTCCACGGCCGTTCTGCCTGGAATGACAGCCTCTACGCCATCTTCGGCCAACAACTCCGCGCAAATTCTCGGCAACCCGGGCAAACTCGCTTCCATTTTCGTCCCTTCCTCGCCGTCGAAATCGCCGCTCGCAAACGCAGAATCCGAATCGTCAAAGGACAACTCCGGCATCGTCACCGGCATAATCGTATCTAAAGTTTCCATCAAAGGATCGTCTAACATTTGCTTCGCGCTGAAATTGACTCTTTGGCCGCTATTCGCCACCTCTAACACTTTCACCTCTAATTCGTCGCCGACTCTGCACACGTCTCTCGGGTGCGCCACTTTGTTCCAAGACAACTCCGAGATGTGAATCAAACCTTCCAAACCAACCGGGGAAAGTTGTTCTTCTTCTTCCGACGACGACGACGACGACGACAAATCACCGTCGACAACTTCCACGAACGCTCCAAAATCGCTCAAATTCGTCACCACCACTCTCTGTTGCGACCCAACCGGTAACTTCTTCTCCGCGTTTTCTTGAATCAAACTCTTCTCCGAACACACGACGCGTTTCGGCGTCACCTCGACAAACTTCACGTCGATCAAGTTGCCAATCTGCTGCTTCATGACTTCCGCTTCCGTCAACTCTGCTTTCGTCGTCTTGCAAAACTTCAACCTCGACGATCGCATCTGCGATTTCGGCAGAAACGCTCGATATTTGTTGTTCATGACGCGTAAGATCAAGCCGCCTCGGTTCACCGCTTCCACTGTTTGTTCGTTGTTGTAATCAATTTTTTATCGGAGAAAAGAGAAGAGGTCAGAGAAACGAACAGAGAGAGAGAGAGAGAGAGAGAGAGAGAGAGAGAAAGAGAAAGAGAAAGAGAAAGAGTCACAGAAAACACGCGAACGTGCGCGCGCGCGCATGTATGCATAAAGAAACACGCGCACCTTTTCCGGTGACTTTCTTCCCGGATTCCAACGCTTTCGTCAGGTCTTGCTTGTTGTTGGTATTCGAAGAAGAAGAAGAAGAAGAAGAAGAAGAGGCTTTCGCATTAGCCGCTTTGATCGTCGTCGCGTCCTTCTTTCCGTCGTTCTCTTCTTCGCTGTTCGATTTTGAAGATGAAGCCGCGTTTGTGGCTCTGAGAAGCGCGGCGCGAGGCCGCTCATGTCGCTGCTGTTGTTGCGGCAACGCTCCTCCTCGAAAAGTCTTCGAGGACGAAGATGACGACGACGACGACGAGGCGGATTTCGAGCTCGAAACTCTGTTGATACGAGCAGCAGCAGCAGCAGCTGTCGGGAAGAGTGTGGCAGCAGCGCTCATTCTTTTCTGTTCCGACCTGTCTCTCTCTCGTGCGTCGTGTGCGCGTTTTCTCTTTCTCGCGTGCTTTCGATGCACTGCGCGCGCGCGCGCGTGTCTTCCGTTTCTTTATCCAAAATGGATTGTAAAACCCTAAAGAAATCCGATTTTTGTCTCACACACAACGCCTTTTTTTTGAGTCTGAGAAAAAAAAAGAGAAAAGAAGAAACACAAAAGCGCGCGCAGAGCAGAGGAAGAAGAGTAAGAAGCGGACCTTTTGAATAAGAGAGCAGAAACGTCGGAAGCGTCGTCGTTTGGTTTTGCTTTTCTTTTCTTTGTGTTTTGTTGTCTTTTCGCTGTTTTCGCTCGATTTTTGTTTTCGTCGCGCGAAGAGAGAAAGAAAAGAGAAAAAGATCTGAAGTTTCCGAGAGAAGAAGAAGAAGAAGAAGAAGAAGAAGAGCGTTCGCGGTTGGTTCCAAAATGTCCGCTTCCGCTGCTCAAAACAAGAACGCGAACGAGGACGATTGCAGAGAAGAGCTGAAAGAGTTCGTTCGCGCGGTGAAAGCGTCCAAGCTCGGAGCGCGTTTGCAGATACTCAGAGGAATACGAGGAATAGTTTTTTTCCTCTTCTTTTTCCTCGTTTTTGCTCTTTTCGTTCCTTCTTCGCGATGCTTCTCCGAGGCTTTAGAGCAGAGGTACTCGCCGATTGAAGATCGGAACATTCGAGAAGCGTCTGGCCTCGTGAAATCGAAACTGAACTCGAACGAAGCGCAAGGAATAATATTTTGGACGCACAACGATTCCGGCGACAGAGCGAGAGTGTTTGCCATTCGCGTCTCGCCCCCGGGCGCGACGAAGAAGACGAAAACGAAAGAGGAGGACGCGTCGTTAAAAACCGCGGTGGTCGCCGAGGTGACCATATTGAACGCAGGTAACAGAGATTGGGAAGATTTAGCGCTGTGGCAAGACGGAGGGAAACAAAAACTCTGCGCCGGAGATATCGGTTCCTATCGAGGCGAAGTCGTTATTTATTGCTTCCCGGAACCGAAATTATCGGAGACGTATTCCAACGTCTCCTCTTCCTCTGCAGAGAAGAAAAAGACGAAGAAAGAGTA
>Ga0255751_10003038_pt1 | contig 15438 bp, 14 predicted proteins | sample 071ome_20_FD_179951 | JGI IMG/M metagenome (GOLD analysis project Ga0255751, IMG submission 179951) | Coastal salt marsh microbial communities from the Groves Creek Marsh, Skidaway Island, Georgia - 071412BT metaG (version 2) | ecosystem: Environmental > Aquatic > Marine > Intertidal zone >...
TAATTTTTTACTACTGTTGTTGCCATAAATTTTTCCTAATATTATATCTATATTAGAATTCTAATATAACTTTAATATCTTCAATCTGTGTTGTTGTTCTATTAATTGGATCTCTATTTTCTAAGAAGAGAATATCACCACTTGATCTATCAACTTCAGGATTTCCTACTGCACTTGCTGATTCAAGAGCTCCTGTTGTAGTACTTGATTGACCTTGTACATCTTCACCATCGGTAAATGATGCATAACCTGTCTTATCATTTTGATGATAATAGATATATCCATTAGCTGAATCGATTTCAACTACATATGCTTGAGCACCTGATGTTTGACCAACAAGAAGTTCATCAACTGTATAATCAGTTACATCAACTGCAGAATCAAAGTCTAAATAACTTGTTGCCTTTAATGTATCAGCAGAAGCAATTGCACCTGCTAATGGTGTTGCATTATATACTTTTGGATTTTTTATAAGCATGATTTGTCTAAAATCATTACCTACTGTTAAATCTCCATTACCATCAGCACCATCTAATTGTACATTTAATGACATAAAGAATCCACCAAGTTCTGATTTTGGATCAACACCATGTCCAGCCTTTGGAGATAATACTGCTCTTGCAGTAGCATCTGATCCACCGCCACCAGATATTACGATATCTGCGACACTATAATTTGTTCCTTTACCTGTTACTGTAATTACTGTAACTACTCCAGCAGCTACTGTTGCTGTGGCTGTAGCTCCTGAACCATCACCTGTAATAGTAACTGTTGGTGCAGATGCATAACCTGTACCACCTGCAGTAACTTCAATTCTTTCTATACCAGCCGCTGTTGAAGAATCTCTTGATGCTTTTTGGTTTAGATATTGAGCAAAATCTGCTTCTGTTAATGATGTTTCAGCATCTGAATCTGAAGCAAATGCAAATGTAAGAATATCACTTGCTGTTAATGATTGAGCTGTAGAAAGTGTTAATGTGTTTCCTGTTCTTGCAGATACTGTTGGTGTACCAGAAATATTTGTACCTGATACTGTCATACCGACTGTAATATCTAAATTAACTCCTGTTAGAACCACTGTTGTACTTGAAGATGTAGTGGCAGCAACCACTCCTTCTGCACTTAATGATACTGTTTTCACAGGCATATAACTATTTGTTAAGAACTTTTCAGCATCTGCTACACCAATGGTATACATATATTTCCAAATGTATCCATCTGATTCGGTTTGTGGATCTGTAAGTGTTTGAGTTGGTTGAATACTTGAAGCACCACCCCCTGCTTTAATACACTTATATACTTTAAACTCTGATGTGACGATATAAAATGCTTTATCGAAAATTGATCCGTCGTCTGAATCCCATGCTACATAACTATTACCTGATGTCCATGTATATCTTGGTATTACATGTGAAAGATCAGAAGCTGCAACCTTCTTCATACCGATTAAGTTTGCTCTTGCCTCTCCTTCATCATCTAGATGATCTTCTGGTGTAAATGGTGTTGTATCTGTCGTATCAGATGTCGTTAATGACCATACATCTGATTTACCAATACTCACATATACTGAACTATCTGAGACATCTTCTTTAAAGTTATTTGCGTTTAGAACTCTAAAATTTGATGTTACTATTGCTGCCATAATTGTTTTCCTTTATTCAATGTGCACGGTTGCACTTGTATTATATTTATTTATAAGACTTGAATCGATAGTTTGTAATGTATTATTACCTAAAAATTCAAGTGTTTGGTTAGTATTATATATCCTTGCTGAAGAGAAGAAGTTTTGAGTACCTTTTCTCTGATGATATGAATTATTTGCAATTGTTTGGAAGTTTGCATAATTTAAACCACCCTTAGGATTATAGATTTCATGATTTAAAGATAGTATTAATATCTCTTGTTGATCTGCAACTCGTGATTCATTATGTACTGCGCTTCCAAGTTTTACAATTGGATCATCAATATATCCACTACCTGCATTTGTGATATTAAAACCAGTTATTTCTCCGTCAGAATCTAATGTAAGTACTGCAGTTGCTAATACATTTGAACTTAATAGATTACCATCTGCATCTTTTGCTGTAGGTTGTGGAAATACAACTGTTGGTACACTGATATAATTCTTATCTGCTTTACCAAATATTTTGAGTGTTGCAATTGAACCTGCAGATGTATTGGCTGCTGGTGTTGCAAATAAAGATGACCAACCACCACCAGTACTATTAATTGTAATATTATCTACATCTAATCTACCATCAGAATCTATTCCTATAGTAACTGAAGGATTGACTCCACTTCCAAGCGATTGTTCAACACCACTAAATGATATTGTTGGAGCACTTGCATATCCAAAGCCTGGTTCTACAATTGATACTGATTTTAATTCTCCATCTGTTTTAGTGAAGGTTACTGTTGCTGTTTCACCAGTAAATCCATGATCTGTTCCACCACCAACTGATGTAATATCAATTACACTACCACCTGATGTTAAAGAAAGTTTGACCTCATCGTTTGTATTATATACAATATAATATTCATTCCCTGTTGTTAAACCTCCAATTGCAAGATCTCCTCCTGAATCATAAGTGACCTTTGCACCAATTGGTAATGCTGCTGCTTGAGCAGTTGTTAATTTAATTGTATCATCTGCAATATTAACAATACCAACACCAAGAACTTCATCATCACTTCCATCAAATTGTATTCTTGGTGGAGCAGCTACTGTACCCACTGGAATATTATAATCTTCTCCACCGTCAGTAATTGTAATACTTGAAAGAGAACCATTTGAGATAACAGCTGTAAGATCTGCTGTAGTAAATCCAGATGGCGTGCCTGAATCTGATGTTGTAATTGTTGGTGCTGTAAGATAACCACTTCCTGCATTTGTAATTGTAGAACCTGTTATAACACCATTCTTTAATTCAAGTGAAAGTGTACCCGATTTATGTATTTTAGCCTCAACTCCTGGTAAGAAGGTAGAAGCAAACATTTCAACAAGTACTGGAATATCTTCAGGACCTATAACACCAGGTTGTGTACCTGGCATAGATGCTTTATTTAATGCTGCAGTTAATGTTGAATCAACTAATTCTAAGAAAATTAATATTTCTGCAAAATAAACAAATCCAGCTGGATGTACTAATTTATCGTAAACATATTCCCAATCAGATAAATTCTTACCTGTCTTAATGAGATAACTAAATTTTTGATATCTTAAACTATCTTGTAACTTAATATTGTATGATAGGAATCCTTTGTTATCTAAATATGTTCCTCTTGGTACAAATGTAATTGTTTGATTATCTGATAATGTAACTGGATCAGAAAGTGTAATTGTTGTACCACTAATACCTGATACACGAATATCGTCTGCACGAGTATATAATCCATCAACTACTAATTTAGATGAAAGCCTAATATTCTCATCAGCTGTATTAATAACTACTGTTGTACTACTTGATACTGCACCATTGACTACAGATGTAACTTCTGCAGGTTGATCCCAATCTCCAGATGATGGTATTAGTGTTTCATTATAAGGGAATTCAACTTCTACTGATTCATTAAAGAGTAATCTAAAAAAGATCTCAATACTATCTGCTGAACCTCGTATTTTATAAAAGTCAATTATACGTTTATAAAGATTTCTTTTATTTACAGTAACATCTCTTGGAATAGCTGCAGCAATTTCTTTCTGCATGAGTTCTAAATAATTAGTCTCATTCTTATCAATATCCATTGCAGCTTCAATGTTATTCATGACCCACGATGGACCTGGTCCTACCCAGTATTTTACAATTGTTGTCAGTGTCGCTGTATAACCATTATAACCATTTAAGCTTAATACAGTAAATGTTTTACCTATTTCTGATGTTGATTCTGCAAGAGATCCTGGTAATTCATTACCATTTGTAATTGAAACATTAATATCACTTAATGATATGCTTGTTGTTGTACCATTTGGTGCTGTAAGAACCAATGTAGAGTCTGCACCAGTTTCATCTGTAAAGAATCTATTGTTTTCATTGTTTGGATCTGGTATACGAAATCTTGCAATATTATCTAAAACAACATCATTAAATGTTTCAGTTTCCTGATAAATGAACTCGTCCATATTCATGAACGCATAATAAGCTTCTAAGAAATCTTTAAGTTTAGCTCGATCCTCTAATATATCAGCAGGTATTAATTGATCAAGACGAAGATCTTCTTTTGTTTCATGTAGAGTTGAATTATCAATTTCTACTATGCCTGATGATATTGAGGTTTTATGTGCCATTATTTAAATCTTGGTGTTGTTCTATATGTAATTGAACCAGATGATCCTGCTACTGCAATTGTATCAATCTCTGGAGTAATCACAACAAAGTTATTATCAATTGCAATTAATTGATCACGCTTTGGAGCAAGATCAAGTGAATTAGGTAATATGGTTATTTTAATTCTATTTGTATTATTTGGTCTAAAGTTATTTAATGTTACTTTACCAAGTGTAGGTTCTAATAATCCAGCATCATTAATAACAGTAACATTTTGTCCACTTACAACTTTATAAACAATAACTCTACGATTTGCTGAACCTGCAATTGGAATATCTCCAAAGAAATGTTCTGTATTTGGATCAGTTGCTAAGCCAAAGGCTGTTGATGTAAGTATAAAACTGGTTGAAAGACCAGATTGATAGAATGGAGCAACAAAAGTTTTTGTATGATTTTGAAGTTCTACATTATTACTTGTATCAACTGTGGGAGTTACATATTGAAACATTCTTGGTCTTACAACAGTGTTTAATATTGATGGATCAGAATTATCAATTGCTCTTGTTAATTGAGAATGTCTAAACACACCATCAAACTTATTCAGGTTATTAAAGTTATAATCTGAAATTGTATCTCTTACAACTGCTTGTAATTCAACTGATGATCGATCTGTTAGGTTTGGATTATATTTAAAGAATGCATCAATTTCTAAATATGTAAAGTTTGGATCAACAATCTGCGGTGTAATTGATACTACATTCTTTCCTTTTAATATTGCACCAGTAATGTCTGTCTTTTCTGCTGTGGTTAATGTTTCTGATAATAAAGGCTTTATCGCAATATAAACTCTTCCATAATCTGGTGGATCATTATCTTCTCCACCCCATGTTGATATTGAATCAATATTACTAAATTCCTTTTTAATAATCGCAGCATAGTCTTCTGATGTAACCGCTCTGTTTTGAGTTGTAAATGTAAGTGGTGCATTAAATCGTATTGATTCTAATGTTTCTGCCTCTACTCCACCAGCTGCTTTTACGGCTGTAGTAACTGTAATATTTGAGTATCCACCAATATTATCTACCATTGAGAATACGTTTGCACCATTACTTTCATCTCCTTCAGTAATGACATAATCTAGGGTGACAATATTATTATTAGATGGTTTAAATCCTGTGACTCCATCTCCAAAAAATATTTCAAAATATCCTGCTGCATTTTCTTGTAAGTAATATATTTTACTTGATGAGTCTACATTTTTAAGAGATTCGAATTTAGTATAAATATCAAATCCACTTGACTCTTCATTCTCCTGTATGCGTACACGAAGAGAAGATGTATCTGCGTTTAAATCTGTAAGTTGAAATTTTTGATTCTCTATATCATTATCAACACGATATTTTAATGTTCTTACTGTACCTTCTGCAATTACTACATTTGAGAATGTATATGTGTTTCCTATCAATGTTGCTTGTTGTGTTTCTAAAACAACATATTGAAATTCTTCACCTTCAACAATAGTATTAAGTTTTGTTCCTCTGGGTAAAGAAAGTACTGATGGTTTTGTACCTATTTCTGCAGATACATCAACAACTAAATTAATTTGTGCTCTTGGTGCTAATACTGATCTTGGAACGTATCCTAATAATTTTGCTCTTGTAACTACATTACCTCTTATCTGAGCTGAGTCAAGGAATGCTTCGTTTAATGAATAGTGAGCATTCAATGCATTATAATGTGTATTATAAGCTAATACATCTAATAAAACACTAAGACCAGAACCTTCAAAATCATAATCATTAAATTGTGATTGTTGTTTTAAATAGTTTTTAAGATTCTGTTTAATGTCTGCAAAATCGAGTTCTGTTACATTTAAATTAGTTGCCATTTTACTTTAACCTTCTTAATATTATTTCAACTTTGTCTTCGGTATCATATTCTTTTATTCTAAAAAATACAATGATATTATAAGCATTTTGATCTGCTAAGTCTTTAATTTCTACCTTAAGTAAATCTATTCGAGGTTCATATTTTGTAAGTACATCAACAATACCCTGTCTCATATCAATTCTTGTGACATAATCAGCTGGCTCAAAAAGTAAAGCTTTTAAATTTGCTCCAAGTGCTGGTTGAAAAGGTCTCTCGAAAAAATTTGTTATTAATAAATTCTTTACAGCATTCTTAATTGCTACATCATCTTTTAAAGGTATAATATCCTTTCGTATTGGATGTATTTTTAAAGATAAATCTAAATCTCTCCAAGGCTTCTTTTTTGAAACAACCTTTGCCTTGGATACATCTCCTATAATTGATTTATCTGATTGAATTAAACTTGCCATATAACTATTTATACTCTTTTATTTAAGCTTTTGGCTCTCCAGTGTCTGATTGTGGGCCAGTTCCTGCTGTCGGTGAACCTTCATGTTTATGCGTTGATAATGGTATTTCATTACCAGTAATTTCGCCTTGTGCTACAATTGTTGCATCATTTGTCTGTGCGCCAGTAACATGTAATGTACCAGTGATTGTGGTATTACCATCAATATTTACAATATCATTTATTGCATTAATCTCTACTGTACCATCATTATTAATATTAATTGTTGTACCAGATGCATGTTGTATATTAATTCTTTTTGCGCCATCAGTATTATCATATTCAATAATATGACCACCTTCTGTTTTATGTACTTTATTTGTAGGTGGATTTAATTGAGCTTCTGTAGGTATATCAATTATCTCATCAGTTTGTGTTGCAATTGAACCCATTATGATTGGATCTTGTGCACTTGGTCCATCTCTAAAGAAACCAACAACCCATGAACCTATTACTAATTCGTGATTTGATCCTACACCTTTATATGATGCAGATGTTGCTGGCATAATGACAGTTGCCCAAGGTAATTTATTTGTAGGCAATACACCTTTGTCATCAGTATGCCAACCATGACATCTTACTCTTACTCTATTAAGAAATTCAGAATCATTGACATCTTCAACTACAGCTGTAAACCAACTAAATTGACCGCCAATAAACATATCATCATTACGCATTAATATTTACTCCCAATGAATCTCTTTTTATTGTACATATTTGTGTAAATTCTTGATCAAATGAATGTGTGATACTATGAATAATATATGTACCTGACAAATATTTGTCAATAAATGAACTATCCTCTTCTAAATGTTCAGTTGTTGAAGCTTTTATAATTTCTAAATCTATCTTTTTTCCAACACTTAATTCAAAGTCTCCAGGTAATGTAATTGTAAATTCATTAAATTTTAATCCATGTAAATGAGCTTCAGCTTTTAATAAAGTTGGATAAGTAGGTTGATGATAATTATCTAAATCAAATGATTTGCTATTTAATGATACATAATGATTCTTTGATTCAGTAAGTGTATTATAATTTCTATCTAAAACTTTATGATTATCTGACCAAGGCTTATGTTTATTGAGAGTATCTAATTCATTATATGAAAATCTACTTATTTCATGTTTTTTAGTAGCAATATCAATAGTATGTAATGTAGAAGCATAAGCACCTCTTGATATTTGAGATAACTTTGACATACCAAAATTACCAGTAATCTTTCGTATTCTTTTTCTTACTTCATCATACGATTCTGGAGTACCAAATGAGTATTTAAATTGTGGTTTAAAATCATATGTCTCATATAATTCTTGCTCTAATAATTGTTTATATGAATCAAATATGATACCATCTTTTATTGTTTCATAAAAATAAAATGGTGTATTATCTTCATAAGCATTTCTTAATAACCAATTAATTGCTTGTATTGGTCGAATTGATGGGTAAATGCCTTGTATAGTTGCTTTACTACTTGTATTAATTTTAAAAGGTTCAATTCTTAAATCTGATTTACATATCTTATCGACTAATGATCCTATTGTATTTTGAAATGGTCTTTTAAGTATCTTTGATGCATTAACATACATATGTTCAGATACACATCGTAACTTATAGAATTGTTTTGGAGCTTTATTTCTTACATAGCCTGTAACTTCTGCTACTCGTAATGAAAATTGCCATTTAATTTTATCTTTTTCAGATTCTCTAAATGGTGATCTAGATATTGTAAAAGTAATTTTTTCATTACCATTTATCTGTTGTTCTTCAATAAAGTTTGTAGCATCTGTAATTTGTATTATACATTCAATAAAAGGATTATCAAGAGATTCTAAAAAAGTAAAATTATTGACCATCATATTAATATCAATCTCATTGCCTTTATTAGTTTCTAAAACAATACTTGATATAGAATAACTTGATGGAGTGACAGCATTACTATCACCATATAATCGTGATGTACCTCTACTAGACATTTAAAGCTTCTTCAAATTTATCAACAAATTGACCAATATAATTAGGATCAACATAACGTATTTTAGATCTTTCTTCATTAAGCTCAAACTCGTGATCACGATATGTCACATACGAAAGTTGATAATCAAGCTCACCACCTGATATATGTAAATCATTTGTTACTGGTTTTTTATCGCCATCATCTGTGCGATAATAAAAATATGGAGCATCTGCAAATTGAAAAACACGATATGTTGAAACACTATCGCCTGATGTCTGTCCTACGATTAATTCAGTTGTATTATTTGCAAGTGTAGGATCACCAATAAAAGCTCCACCAGTTACATTTTGAATCACAATTTGATTCATGTCAATATTCTTTTTCGTAAATGTACCAGTAGCTCCTGATGTTGCACCCACCATTGTTTCACCAAGTGTAAATCTACCAGCAAGACTATTACGATGATCAGTAATAATACCATCAGTATTTCTTACAATAACAGGATTTGTTTCAATAACATAACCTTCATATTCGTCTTGCATATAATCAAATAATTGTTCCTGACTCATTGGCCATGCTCTCATACCATCATGAAGAAAATCGTTAATAGCAAAAAATGTCCAATAATATGCTGATGTACCATAAAGTCTTAATGATACTACATCTGGTCGCTCACCATTTTTAACTTCATAGAATTTATATGCTGAATAATTATCTAAAAATGTTGGTAAAGGTCTTACTCCTCTAAAGATATCGACCATATTTTGTTTAACACCTCTACGATTAAAATCATATTCTACTTTTGGAAACTGTTTAAAAAATGACATTATCCTTCACCTCCCTCTCCAGCTGGAGAAACATCTAATCTTGGACCTTCTGGTCTTGCATAATTCTGAGTTACATTTTTACCAGATACATCTTTATATAGATCTTGTCTAGATAACATACGACCTTCTTGAAATGTAAGTGTCATTTGAGTTGAAGTTGGTGCATATCCCCAATCTGTTTTATGAAAACTATTACCTTCTGGATTAATAACTACATCTAAATTTGCTAAATAAGCATCATAGATCATAGGCATATAAACTGATTCTGTATCACTACCGCCATCAAAAAATTGAATTCTAAAAATTGGAGGATATTTAGAAACAAATCCTTCTAACTCTGGATACATATATTTTCTAAAATATGATTCTATTACGTGTATTCTTTCTGAATCTTCTGCTCTTTCTGGCACTAATGTAAAGGAAAATGTAAATGATCTTAAATTCATTGATTCAAAAGCGAGTGCAGTTTGTGGATTAAATGCAACTCCACGGCTAAATGCAGTTGCTGCAACCGTATTTTGATCAGCACCTAATTTGTCTAAGACTTTTAAACCAGCAACTAAAGTTTCATCTCTTGAAATAATCTCATTTGTATTACCAGATGATACTTGATTAATTACATTTTTTGCTGCTGATATTGTTCCAAGTTCAAGACCAGCATAATTTGCACTATCAGTAAATTGTAATCCTGAAGGAAGATATAATTGTACTGCATCAAATCCAAAATTTAAATCTTTTTTCATTGGACTGAATCGTACACTTGGTAAACCTTCACCATCTATTCCAGCTGATCTCATTTCTTGTGGAAATACTATTGTACTCATTCTTTTTTCCTGTATAAATAAATAAAACTATATAGGTTATTTATATGAGTTACAAAGGAAGATACACAATTAAAAATCCAGATAAGTATGCTGGTGATGCTAAGAAGGTAATATATCGTTCTCTCTGGGAACGTAATACATTTCGATGGTGTGAAAACAATCCAAAAGTAAAACTCTGGAACTCAGAAGAGGTCGTAGTGCCATACGTATCGTCTGTTGATAAGAAACTACATAGGTATTATGTTGATTTATTGATTCAAATGGACAATAAAAAGACTTATCTCATAGAAATTAAACCTAAAAAGGAAACTCAACCACCTAAATCTAGGTCAAGAAGAACTAAAAAGTTTATCAATGAACAGTTAACCTATATCAAAAATAATGATAAATGGGAAGCTGCCAATAAATTTGCCGAACATAATGGATGGAAATTCCAGGTATGGACTGAAGAAACTTTAAAGAATCTCGGCATCAAAGTACTATAATTTTTTTATAAATAGTTTATATGGCAAGTTTATTTGATACATTACAAGCACAAGCCTTTAGAGCTGGAGTTACTACAAGAACTAAAAAATCTCGTAATTGGTTTCAGAAAAAAGTACAAGAATTACAAATGCCAAGTCGACAAAGCATCTTAAAAGATTCTGCTTTGGAAAAAACCACAAGAGAAATACGTGGTAATATGTATATGTATTTTTACGATCCAAAGCATAAGGAAACTTTACCATACTATGATAGATTTCCTTTAACTATAATGGTTGATCCAGCTCCTGGCGGATTTTATGGATTAAATTTACATTATTTAAACTACGGAGTAAGAGCACGATTTTTAGATGAACTTATGAGTTTAGCTCCTAATAATGTAAAAGATACAACTCGACTTGTAAAATTAAGATATAATCTTTTAAGTGGTGTAAGAAAATATAAAGAATTTAAGCCATGTTTTAAACATTATTTAGGTAATCATATTGCTTCTCGTATATCGAGAGTACCAATGACTGAATGGGAAATTGCAATATTCTTACCAGTAGAACAATTTAAGAAGAAGAGTAAGGCATCTGTATGGCAGGAAAGCCTTAAAATTGCGAGAAGTTAATGAGTAGTATTGATAATTTAAAATCATTAATATCAAAGAAAGGTGGAGTAGCTCCATCTAATAGATTTAATGTCATCTTTACACCACCAAGTCAATCACTTTTAAATCTTGATCCACAAGCAATTATTGGTTCAGTGGTTTCAGGTAATTTCAGTCCACAAAATTTAATTAATGATCCAAGAGATATTTCAATTTTATGTCAGAGTGTTCAATTGCCGGGCAGAAATATAAGTACCTTTGATCATCAAGATTATAAACAATCAAATAAGTTTCCATATACATTCATTGATGAAGATATTACTATAACATTTTTATTAACGAATGATTATTATATGAGAAAAATGTTCGACAATTGGATGTCGAATATATTTAGTACTGATGCTTATGTTGTTGGTTATAAAAAAGATTACTCTGTTGATGTAATCATACAACAATTAGATCAGAATAATACACCTGTTTATGGTGTTAAATTAGAAAAAGCATTTCCAATTAATATGGATGCAATTGAATTAAATCAAGAAACACAGGACTTGATTAGAATGAGTGTGACCTTTGCGTATGATAAATACGTACCAGAAGGACCTTTAAGTAGTACTGTAAGTGCTATCAGGTCTGCACTGGATATATTTGGATAATATTATAGGAGATTATAAAAATGGCATTGCCACAATTGAATACGACGAGATATGTAACACGTATACCGTCATTAGATAAAGAGGTCAATTTTAGACCTTACCTCGTAAAAGAGGAAAAAATTCTTATGATTGCTATGGAATCTCAAGATCAAAAGCAAATTGTAAGAGCTGTTAAAGATGTAATTAAATCATGTATATTAGATGATATTGATGTTGAAAAGCTTGCTATGTTTGATATTGAAGCTTTATTTTTAGCTTTAAGATCAAAATCAGTAGGCGAAAAAGTTGATGTACGACTTAAATGTAAAAGTTGTGAACAACTTACTGATGTTAATATTAACTTAGATGATATTCGACTAGATGAAAAGAAAGTTGATAATATCATTAAACTTACTCAAGATGTTGGTGTTGTAATGAGATATCCAGCAATTGATGATGTTGAAGGTATGAATCAAGAAGGTGGAATCAAAGAAATGATGAAACTCATTGGTAAATGCGTTGATAGTATATATGATGCTGATAATGTATATGATAAAGGTTCATATACTGAAAAAGAACTTGAAGAATTTTTTGATAACTTAAATAGTGAGCAATTTAAAAAAATTACTGAGTTCTTTGAAAACTTACCAACAATTGTACATAATGTAAAATTTGATTGTGTAAGTTGTAAAGAAAATAATGATGTTGAGCTAAAGGGTCTTGCAAGTTTTTTTACCTAGGCCTCTCGCACGATAGTCTTGTAAACCATTATAGGACTAATTTTGCAATGATGCAACATCATCATTACAGTTTGACAGAACTTGATAATATGTTGCCGTGGGAGAGGGAGATATACATCGCTCTACTACAGGATTGGATTAAAAAAGAAAATGAACGTATTAAAAACGAAAATAGGAGAAGATAATGGCTGAAGGACAAGACAATAGTCGTAACGAAGTTGAAATAGATTTAGATAAATATATGGCTTTGATTGATAAACTCGATCAAGCTGAAGATACAATTAAAGATATGCAACTTGAAGCTGCTGAAGCGAAGAAAAGACTTGCTCCACCACAAAGAAAGTTCATGGACATCTTTTTAGATGATAATGATGTAAACGAAAAAGCAATTATTGGTTTTATATCATTCTTCCTTATGACAGTCTTTGGTATATGTGATTTGATCACAGCATTTATGGGACAAGACTTAGTTATCTCTGATACAATTTATACATCATTTGTGGTAGTTACACTTGGTGCATTTGGTATTAGTGAGGCCGGCAGAGCTTTTGGCGGTAAATAGGAACTTAAATGGCAGACGATAAGAAGCAAAAAATGTCACTAAGCCAGGTGCAATCTGGTTTTGCTGGTAAAGAACGACAAAGACAAGTAAAGTCTATGCAAGAACTTGTCTCTGCGTTAAAAGAAAATACTCAAGCTAATAAAGAAGCAAAAGAATTATCTGATACTTCTTTAGAGCTCGAAAGCTTCTTTGAAAAATTTAAAGGCGAATTTAATGATTTAGAAAATCAATTTATTCAAGCTAAGAATATTCTGTCTGATCCTAAAGCTCCAGAAGCTGAAAAACAGCTTGCAAACGAACAAATAGAAGCAATAAAAGAAAACGCTCAATCTGAAGAGGAACGTAGAGAACAACAAAAGAAAGAAGATGAAGCTAATTCATTCTTAGCTCAAATTGCAGAAACAAGTGAAAAAACTGCATCTGGTCTTTCTGACTTTATGAGTAATGCATTTGCAGCAGGTGGTTTACTTGCAACAGCAATGCTCTTTATCGATCCAGAAGCTTTCATTAATACTTTAAGAAGTGCTATTGAAGGAATTACAGCAATTATAAACTCAATTAGTTCATTCATATCAGGAGACTTCGAAGAAGGATTTCAAACATTAGAAAATAATCTTGGTTCTGTACTTGGTATACTTACTGCTGGTGTTTTAGTATTACTACCAACAATAATCAATTTAGTTGGTAAAACTGCTTCAGCATTTAGATCAGTTGGAACCTTCTTTAAAAACTTTTCTGGTGCAAAAGGACTTGGAGGTATACAAAAAATTCTTGGTACTGTAGGTAAACTTGTAGGTCGAATATTTGCTCCTTTAATTGCGATCTTTTTTGCAATTAAAGGTATTTATGAAGGATTTCAAACTGAAGGTACTATTGTAGAAAAACTACAGGCTGGATTTAAAGAAGCAATTACTGGATTTACTGCATTTATATTAGATCTACCAAAATTATTACTTCAAGGCATATTTAAACTCTTTGGAGAAGATGATGCTGCTCAAGCGGTTGCTGATTTTGATACAAAAGAGTTTCTAGGTGGTATATACGATAAAATTACTGGATTTATAGGTAATATGGCATCTTCAATCCTTGGCTTCTTTAATTTTAATATGAATGACTTTGATACCTCTTCAGTTTTAGGATTTGTTTCTTCTTTAGCTGCAGCTCCACTTAACTTTCTTAAAGGTATAGTATCTGGTATACTTGGATTCTTTGGTGCTGATGAATTATCTTCAACTGTTTCTGAATTCTCATTTACTGATATAATTAAAAATTTAGCAAATCTTATTTGGGATACGCTTAAAAATATAGTAGGTTGGTTTGCTGATATAGTAACAGGCGAAACATCATTTGGAGATACTATAACAAATATAAGTTCTGTCATTAGTGAATTTATCAAAGGCGTATTAAGAGCAGGTTTACCAGATCCAAGTCAGCCTTGGTATAGTGTTCAAGGTGCAGCAGCAGCACTTATTCCAGATGCTGTGTATGAATATGCTGGAATAGATCCTGAAACTGGTGAAAGAATGTCTACTCCAGAAATGGATTCAGGTAGTAATTTAGGTGAAGGTGTATTACCAACATCACAAGATAATGCTCTTGCAGCTAATGCAAATGCTGGTGGTCAAACTATCACTTCAATTAATCAAAATAATACTCCAATTAATAATACTAGTTCTACTGTTGTAATGGACTATACTCCAATATCACCAACTTCTGGTGATCTAGCACTCGCAAATAATAGTAATAGATAAAAAAAGGGAGCCATCATGGCTCCCAATTTTCGACTGCAGTACGTATACATACTCAGCCTGGCCGCTAAACAATGCAAAAGCGACTACGATTCTTTTGCTAATCTCGCAAAATAACTTAAAGTGTCGTCTTCTTGACTCTCATTTTCAGCAAATGGTGTATCATCTGATGCAAATGTTGGAGCTTCAACAACTGGTGCTGGAGCTGGAGCTTCCATTGAGAAACCCGCATCAACACCTAACACTCTGTTAAGTTTGGCTTTTAACTCATCATAAGTTTTATAGTTCTTAGGATCTAAGAAGTCTTGTAAAGCATATAGTTGACCATATACTTCATTTAGTCTTCCTTCATCACCATCAAATAAAGATGATGGAGAACTAAACTCTGATTTGTCATAGTTAACCCAACCTTCAACTTTTCTGATCTTTA